>Ga0172379_10000658_pt1 | contig 83519 bp, 67 predicted proteins | sample GrowelOW334metaG_FD_119756 | JGI IMG/M metagenome (GOLD analysis project Ga0172379, IMG submission 119756) | Groundwater microbial communities from an aquifer near a municipal landfill in Southern Ontario, Canada - Groundwater well OW334 metaG | ecosystem: Environmental > Aquatic > Deep... | reverse complement strand
AGTGCGTGCTGTTACAACAGAACAACCACGTCGCACCATCCACCCACCGCTCAATAATCTTGGAGCGGTAAGGTACGATCAACCGGTGTGGAAAGGTATTCATGATTTGAAGGCTCAGAGCGGATTGAAGCCTTTGAGCGGTAACCTTGCGGCACAAGATGCGACGATAAAGAACTTTTCAGTAGATAACAGCCTGTCGCTCAATCTCTCGTTGCTGGGCAATGCCATAGTGGAGTTAGGTGCCGATGTCGATCTGATAAGCGGTACGCATATCATCAACATTGTTGGTACGGGTAACGTGATCAAACTCAAAACATACAACTTCGCTATTGATCCCACCACGTTCTACTTTAATACCAACGCCGAAGTGACGTTTGTGTTTCCTGACGAGGGCGCCCAGACGCTTACCATAAAAGATTCAACGCACATTGACCTGGAAAATGGATCGCTGCTCAAAGTAAGTGGTCCAGGAAGAATGGTTTTGGCAAATGAAGCAACAGTGACCTTTAAGACCATACCCGGCGCGGCATTGATCTTTACGGTAGGAACCGCTGATCACCCTGGTCCAAAATTAGTTCTTACCGATCGTGCCGTCATGAGTGTGGCATCGAGTGCAACAGCAAACATATTGGGCATCGGAAGTGTTGTTGTTGAGCAGGCTGCAAGCATTCTTTTGGATGGTGTGCTCAGCAAGTTGCTCGTTGGCCGCGATACGCCTACAGACGATGGATTAGTTGGTGGCCCATCATCCCTGACGGCCAACAATATTTTATTTTATGTTACCCACGGTGGTCAGATATGGGTTGAACCAGTTTTAGTTGCATCCCCCGGTGATGTGCGATTCAGTTACGGAGCACGGTTCTCTGTGCAATATGCAACGACCTACATCAGATTTGAAAATGGTGCGACGTTGGGTATTGGGCCTGCGGGTGTATTTGAGGTTAATTCCAAAAATAATGAATCAACAGCTGGAACAGCGGTTTCCGGTAACCTTGTGGAGCTTGCATTCAATCGCAGCTCACTTATTGTTTCGGGCAATGGTATGTTTGCGCTCGGAGACAATCAGGGAATTACGCCTACTACATTTAGTTACGATGGTCTTGAAGCATATATAGATTGGGACACCGCATCAGACAAAGGCCCGGGCTTGGTTCGTTACGTCAACAGTGATGCCGACAAAACGATTACCGGTCGTATTACCTATCATTCCGCTGACTTGTACGCAACCATTTCTGATATGACATCACAACGATTGATGCGCGCATTGATGAATAGATCATCCAATTTAACCTCAAGCACGCTGTTGCTCGATATGTATGATGCTTCAAGGGTTTGGACAGTCGCTGGATTTTTGTCAGAAGCTCTGGATGCCAACGATGTTATAGATGATGAAAGAACGGTAAATGGCGCTGTGTATGTTGATGGGCATAACAGTAAAACAAGCGACAAATTTACGGTCAATCCAGATGGGAGTATGACAGCTTAGTAAGATATAGTGCCTCGAAAAAGGGACTGGCAGTTGCGCCGGTCCCTTTCTTACGTTAAAGCCGCCATAGTAATTTTTGACTGTTGCAAATGACTCGAAACATCTTTATGGTGACAAAGAGTATTCTCATCACAAAATATTGTGTTGCATGGAGTAGGTAATGAAGATCAACAGAATAGTTGTCTATATAAGCTTTTTACTTCCCTTTAATGGTCGCATACAAGCGGTGTCGCTTGATGGGACGGTAAATCTCAAATATCAGGCTGCCGCCTACGCTTTTGCCAATGGTGATTTTGCTCGAGGTTTTGTTCGTTTGAATGCTGGACTTTCAGTTCCAGCAGGTGCGACGGTGAATTTTAATATTTTGACTCCGGTTGCTGGTCCAATAAATTTAAATACTACCGGACAGATTACACTTGAAGGAGCCATGACGTTAGATCCAGGCGTGACATTGGCTAATGGTGGAAAAATTAATGGTCAAGGGAATACAATTTTCTTGAATGGAGACCTGATTGTTCCCGCTGGAAAAACGCTTGAATTTACGAGCAGTACCGTAATCGATGGTCGTGGTCATATGTTGATGCTGAGCACGGGAAGCAGACTCTACATAAATGGACCAGCAGGCACTAAACTTACCTTGCGTAATATGTCACTTCATGGAGTCCGTGATTACAATGGTATTCCATCGATCGGTTTTGCTAATACCAATCAAAATCTCACCCTCATAAGTATGAAGATGTTTCTCCTTAAGGATTTCAGTTTATGGGCAGGAACACTTGATATTTACGATAATGTAGAAATTTATGGATATTATGATCCAACGCTTTATCCGGTATTACAGCCAATGCTTTTTGTTTACTATTCGCCCAAAGATATTGTCATTCACTCCAAAGCAACGTTGTATCTTGATATGACGGTTGGCTTTTTTTATTCCCCTCTTGACGGTAGTAATGATCACTTCAAATTTATCGCACCATCGTCGCGATTATTTCTTAATGGTTGCGCATTATTTGCTTCAGAAGATATCGGGCTCAAATTACTCAAAGGGCATCTTATCGTTGATCACAAAACAACGCTGCAGAGTGATGGCAGAGATGTTGTAGCATTCCAAATTGGCAATCAGGTTCCTACTCTGGATGCGGTGATTGATATACTACCAGGTGCACAGCTCGAACTTGAGGATGCTTTTCTTTCTTACCGCAACAAAAATTAGTAATGAAAAAGGGGATTGGTGCTATGAGTAAACACGTATTTTTGAAGGTATGTGCTTTGACGGGTGCGCTGCAAACGCTTGGAGCCAACGGAATTAATTTTGGAAATGGGCAATCAACGCTTCTTGTTAAAGATAATGCGGCTCTTGAAATTGCTCCATATAACCAGCGCATGGAGGTTGCGGTTGGCAATTTAGAAAATCAGGGTTTGGGCAGAGTAACGGGACGAACCGTATTTTTTAATGACGGCGTATATACTTTTTTCAATTCCGTATCAAATTTGGTTGCCACGCTTGAACCGGTATCAAATATGATACGGCTTCAAGCGGAGCTTCCGACATATGATGGCGGAACTATGATTACTAACCCTGGTGGACTTGCGGGTGTTCATACAAATATCAAGCCAGGAAGAAATCTGATACGTGGCCAGCCCTTATTTTTTGGAACCGACGATGTTGTTCTTGATAATTCAAGTACCGGCCTTGGTCTTGCTATTCAAAATACCCTCAATACCAACATTTGGCTGAATAATGGGATTCTTTTTTTGCAGGATGATTTGCGTCTTGGTGATGATGCAGTTATTAAGGACAGTGGACAAGTTCTTTTTAATAACCGACGCCTTTCTTTCGGCGGAAAAATATCAGAGTGGAACGGGAATCTTCTTTGGGATAACGCTGCAGATATTCAACTTAACAGCGCAGTTACCTTGAATGGTATTTGGACGTTTCGTGGTGAAGGACAAATTAACGGGAACGGCAATGTCATTGATATGGCGAGCGGTGGCTCAATTGTTGTTGAGAAAGGATCAACACTGCGCCTTGCAGGTGTTCATATTAAAGGGTTGGGGGCCGATGGAACGATCAAACTTTTATCTGACACTGTTGTGACATCTACGCTTATTTTGACTGATACCGTTCTGGAAATGGATGCCGATTATGTTTTTGATTCAGGACATGTATTTGTCGAAGGTAATTCAACGGCGATTACCAAAGATCATATCCTCACCTTTTCAGATAATGCAACCAATCACACGCGTGGTAAAATAATCGTTGATCGTGTTGCTTTTACATACGACACTCTTGCGTCCATAGATCAACTTAATGTTCAACCGCCACTTATCAAAGATCCATTGCGTCATCATGCTGAAGTGATTGGCGAGGGTGAGATCAGAACGATCCGTGAGGACACGGTGACCTATCATAACTATCGTTCGGCGCCAACGCTGCTTAAATATGCAATTGTTGCGCCGTATAGAAAATTTGAGGTTTTTCCTGAAGTTAATGATGACGGAACGCAAGGTTATGAAGTTCTTCTTAATGGTAATACCAATTTTATGGGATTTACGCTTACCGAAGAACAGGTCTTTATTGTGACCAGAGGTGTTCATGCAACAACAACTAGTCTTATCCTACGAGATTTATCACCGAATAATATTCAGTTTCAGAGTGGCTCGAGTCTTATTTTTGGCGATCAAACAATGCTTACGCTCTCGCGTAACGAGTCATTATCCTATCGATGGACATTTTCGGGACAGACTATTTTCCGTGGCGGTGGATGTATTTTTGATCTATCCAATGGTGGTGAGCTTGTTGTGACCGGAAGTAATTCGGTGCTTTTGCTTGATAGCATTATTCTTAAAGGAATCAGTCGCTCTAACATCAGATGTATGCATCCTTCATCACGTATCATTCTTAAAAATGTTAAATGGATTCAGAATGGTGATTTTGAATATGCAAACGGTGGCTTGCAAATACTTGATGATGTAAATTTTGTTGGGCAAGTACGTCCTGGTACGTTAGGAGAAGGTTTTGAGGATTATTTCAGTTTCACGTATACATCAACAAGTCTTTTGCGCGTGCTTTCGCGCTCGACCCTATCGCTAACGCGCTACATGCCGTTTAGCTACAATCCAGCAAATGGCAACACGAAGCTTTTCAGGTTAAGCGATGAATCGGCGACGCTCCTGCTCAATCAATCAACGTTGCAGGCGAGCGAAGGTGCGCAACTTTATATTGCCCAAGGATACATCATGATTCGCGAGGACAATTACGCCCTTGGCGATGTCAATATTTCTGACCCTAACAATATTATTGACCAGCCAGCGGGGGCAACTCTGGAATCGCAATAGCTTTGAAATCGATGGGCTTGTTGTTCAGAAACGTAAAGCGTTCATAAAGATCTTTACTCTGTGGATTTGGGGTAATGCTACTTGAAAGTGGCTTACCCTCTTCTACTGCGTAAATGTGAGTAAGATCGGCTGCAACAACGTGTCCAATAAGAATACGCTCCATACGTTCAACAAAGCTTTCCATGACGAGGTGTACAGCAGCGTCAATTTCATCTTGAGAGATTGAATCTTTCCTGCGCTTTTGCATGGTGGCAATGAGCTTATTCATGATAGTGCTTTGAACCTGCTTATATTCGTCTTTAAGTTCATCAGGCACAAGGTGCGGGTGCATTTTATGCTGCGCAAAAAAAGTAAGAATTGCTTGATATACATATTCCCACAGCTTATAGAGAACTTCTTTTGATAGATCTTGTGTGAGAAGATTACCAACTGCAGTTTTGAAAACGAAATCGAGCATTCTTTGATTGATTTCCGGAATGTTATTTTCTGCAAGATTTTTTTGTACTAATGCGCATATATTGGTAAGTATTTTGTTAATTTTTTTGCGCGTATCATCAGGGATAGTATCTTTGTGGTGGCGCGCACAAAATTTTTGTGCATACCCAACAATGTTGGAGGTGCGTACACTTTTGGTTGTCTGGATTTTCTGGGTGTCTGATCTGAGCTCAATAAAATCTTCGGCGTTTTCGGTAAAGGTGCAGTCCCGAATGAAAAAATCGATTGTTGGACTATCTGAGGTAGTTTGAATGTCGCGTTCTTCTTCGGTTGCCTCGTCTACGTAAACATCTTCAGGGATGTTTTGCGCAGCATAGGTGGTAGTACATAACAAAAACGCACTGAGCATACTATATTTCATGAGATCTCCTCGTTTTTAGAATCTGTAATCAAGGCCAGTAACAAAGGCAAAGGCGATTTGGTGTCCAAGACTATCGTAGTGCAGATAGCCGCGTTCGTCGGTGCGACGGGTTAAAACGTTAGGTTGGCCATCAAGGTCTTTATAAAGTTTGCCCGGAAAAAAGAGAACCATTTTAGTATTCCAGTCGCAATGATTAAGAACTTGATACGCAATACGGATATCCAGTTCTGTGCCGATCATGCGATGCGCTTGCTCCGTTGATTCCCAGCCAGAAAATTTAGTAGGTATGCCATTGCTGAGTGTGTTGCGGAAGCGTACGAGTTGTGCCTCGATTGCTGGATCTGGGTGCTTACCGTACTTATCCCATTTTTTGAGCGTTGCTGCCTCCCACAGACACATAAGATCAGTAGTGAAGGCGAGCTTTTCGCGTTCTTTTTTGTAAGGATACCAGGTGACGCCAATACCAATGTATTGGAGATTGCTGAGATCTTTAACGTCGTTAAATGCATACATAGTTTGATAAGCAATATTGAGCGGGCGGGGAATGATCAAGCGGTCAAAGATCAGATAGTTTTTTACGCCAAGTCCACGATAACGCGAACGCATAGGAACAAATCCATCAAAGTTTCTGTTTACTTCTTCATTGTAAGGATAGTTGTCACCCGAAATATATCCCAGAGCTCCGGCCACCTTAAATGGGTGCTCTTCAAATTCGTAACACAGATCAAATAAGGCCATAAAACCTTGGTAGGTAAGTTTATAGGGAGCGCGGAAGCGGTGGTTGCCAAAAAGATCTGAGTTTATGGCCCCCATCGACTTAGCGGTGCTTAAAACAACTGCAGGGGTGACGCCATCATCTTTCACAATATTTTTATCTTGTCGGTCAAGCTCACGATTGTTGCGCGTTAGATCGAGAAAATCAAGTTGATTTTGTGGTTCAAATACGTCGCTATCAAGTGGAATATTTATAGGCTGAGCATTTTTTATGCGCTCTACTGGTGTTGAGGGGTGTACCGCAGCAGTAGAATCCTTGAAATATTTGTTAAGAATATGGCTAAATTCAACTTGAACCTTGCCGTTAGCGTCTCGTCCCAATCGTTCAATATTACGATCGATGGCATGCATGCGTTGCCGTCCTGTTTGTCCTGCAACCTCAAGATTCGCGCTCCATCCTTTGTGGTGCCAATCGGCCATAACACCGATGGTAAAAAGTTTGGAGCTTGAGTCTGCTGCGAGCTCAATTTTTTGTTCAGGGGCATTAACAAAAAGGACATATTGTTCAATAAGGAGATTGCCAAAATCGTCATATTGACGTTCGAAATTCAGCTTCTGCACCCACGTGCTGCGATTTTTACCGCTACCGCGTTCCGGTGGGCCCGAAAGACGCGACTGACGGTCTGGCTTAAGGTTGTCGGCCAGCGATGAGCTTGTTTCACGCCACAGATTGTAGTAGAGATCAAGGCTTAAAGCTTTGCTTGCGCTTGCGCGGAATAATATTCCCGGTGGCATGAAGGGAAAACGTGTAAAGCCGCCTTCGCCGGCCCAGCCAAGATATTCAACTGCTAGGTCATCGTGATGTCCCAAGACAACGCCGCGGCCAACGATATAGGGAAAGTAACCAACTTTTAGAGACGTTGGTCGATCTTCAAAGCTTTTGTTAAAAACATCGAAATTCAGTTTAAACCATGCCTGTTCAACAAAAATTAAGGGGAGGAGTGGTTTGACTTTGACATCACGCGCAACAGCCATATTGTCGAGTTCCGGTAGTGCAATTTCTTCGATGGTGAATGGAGCATATTGTGCTTCATCATTCCAAAAAACATAATTGGTAAGTCGAATGCAGGCTTGCGACGCAGGCGCTTTATATTTTTTTGTGCCCTGGGTCAGCGCGATATCAAGATTAAGTTTGTGACGAATGAAATCATTCTGATCGTGATAATCGCTTCTGAGTGTGTAGACGCTATTGTAGATAAAAAGATCGTCCTTGAGTTTGCCGCCAAAGTAGAGGGCGATATCGTGTGGGCCAGAAAGTTGTAATTGCGACATGTTTTCAAGATAAGGTTCGCTTCCGTCATCAGGGTGCCACCAGCGGAATACCCACCATGGTTGCGTTGCAACACCCTTATCAAGATGCGGCCCCGTTTCGTCGGGGGCCATATCCTCGGCGGGCCGACCTTCCGGTATTTCTTGATCTAAAGAATCAGCAGATTTAGCTCGTTCTGCACTTTGTTCTTGATCAGGCTCAAGAATCTCTGGAGGGGTATCGCTATGTGCAATAATGATTTCATTGTTTTCATCAATGGGCAAAGGGTTGGCAATAAGCGTGGCCGACGTAACTTCATCTTCATCAACCATTAATTTTTCAACATCAATATCGCTACTTTCGTCAGTTTCCTGGCCCCGTGCCCACCACAGGTGTGTGCTTATGAGACAAAAACAAAATAATATGAGACGCGTAGATTTATTCATGCGACCTCTCCTTTTTTAGAAGTTTCGATAGGCTCAAAGGCTGGCTTGAGGGGATGTTGTTGTGGAACAGGTTTTGTTTCTTGTGATGGATGTTCTTGAGGCGTTGTCTCGGTTGGTGGCGCCGAAGGAGCTTGTTGTTGAGCAATGGTTTTTGGGGGACGCACACCTTCTTGCGTTCCTGAAATCAAATAAAGTGTTGATGCAGTAAAGTCCTTATTTTCTAATACGTTGCGATTATAAAGAGTGATTTTCCAGTCATCAAATTGTGCTGCCGGTGTCAAAATGACAAAGGCATCGTAGAAAAAATTTAATGCCTTTTGGTAAACAGGGGTAGGGCATGAAAGAATCGTCCATGCTGTTGATCCCATGTCAGATGGCAAGAGGCGCAAGCCAGTATGAGGTTGAAAGGTCTCGCGCTTTTTCTCTCCCTTGAAGATAACTTTGATGTCAACGGGCGGTTGTTCACCATGTTCGTTCTGTTGCTCTGTCAATTGAAGACAGGTTACTTTGTTTCCGGCTTTTGTTGTAAGAAACTTTGCAAAACGGTGCTCATTAAGTAACGAATTTTGGCCTCGTCCCGAGTCGGAGATGCGAATAAACTCCTGATGTGTATCCGTCGCATTACTTATGTAAATCGCAAGAGGTAGTGTGCTGAAAAATTTATCGACATCAGTTGCAAGCGGCACTGTTTCGGATGAAAGATGCGCAGCTCGAATTTGTAACTCTACTTTCAAAGAATGTTCTTGCCAATAATCTGCAGTTTCGTGATTGCCCTTAAGATACAGCACATTATGTGGATTTGCCTGCATGAGACTCATCACAAGGCTGAGTGTTTCCATCGAATAAGGCGAACGGCTTACAACGTCTCCCATAAAAACAATAAAATGGTCGGGGGAGGTAACTTTGAGCGATGTGTCAACAATACCGAGTTCCTTAAGTTTTGTTATATCGCGTACCAATGAATGAAACGCTCCTTGGGTGTTGCCAAAGACTATTATTTTTGATTGAAGCGTTGGTGCGATTTTACAAATAAAGTCTCCTTTATACCCCTTGCTCTCACGCAGAGCTGATAGGCCATTAAGTTGAGATTTAAAAAAATCAGGTGACCACAAAGGGCGCCTCTGTAAACCGACACAGGTCAGTAGCCCTATGATTTTTCCTTGTAACCGCGATCTCCACGTTGGGATAAAATTTTTGTAATAATTGTAGAATTGCGGTTTGATGGTGTCATCAGTATCCGATTTAATATTTTCGTCGGTAATTTTGGCATAGGCGACAAGATCATCAATCGTTGTGAACCCAATCGCCGATGGTTGTGGCGCAACCATCAGAAGAGCGCCGATGCTGATCAAAACAGCCAGCACAATGAGATATAAACGGGACTTTTGAACAAAAGACTTCTTCATTACAAACCCCTCGCCTAGAACATGTGTATTACATGAGGAGGATATAGGTAGTACCCAGTACAAGCAAGACACACATCAGGATGAACATGATCGTTGAAATGTTTTCGAGTTTAAAGAGTGCTGCCGATGATGGTGATGTGTTATGAGGAGTAAGCATCAGATAGCGGCGAACAGTGAGTATTTGAATCGTAAAAACTATGAACGTAAAGAGAAGCAGGAAGAGAAAGATGGTGTCGGCAACCGTTGAATATCCAACAGTTGGCATCATTTGTTCGATAACAAAACGATAAGTAAGTAATGCGCTAACAGCAGAAGCGGTTAACGTGAACATGCTGAAAGTATTGGCAAGCCCGGTGATAAATGAGAGGAGCGAGAGTACTGCTGCTGAAAACAAAGGAATGAAAATGATAAGAGCCTTGCGGGAACTTGTTTTAACAAGATTTATGGTAAACAGAGCCTTAGGGTTTTCAGTCTTTTTGGTGGCATCCTGCTGGTCAAATTGAAGGGGTAGGAAACCGGCGTTGACGTTAAGATCTTTAATCTTCCAACCGGCGGGCAAAATATTGTTTTGGACCTGAAATGCCGAGGCATCAACGGCATAAATCATTTCTTTCGGCGTGCGAAAATCGTTAGAAATTACAATAGAGAGTCGATGATTTTCAAGCGGGAAGTGATGAAATCCGAGATTGGTATTTAATTCAAAAAGAACGTTGTATTTAGCAAAAATAAGGCCGCTCTCAGAAATCTTAATATCCGGTGGACTTCTGCTGATAATTTTGCCGTTGTCGATAGAAAATTCTTTAAGTGTATCAATGGTTATTTCATCACCATTGAATTCAAACCAAATAACAGCATCAACGGTGAAATTGTTTTTTTCGATATTGAAAATAGGAAAATCTCGTACAAACATTCCAACTTTAACGCGTACCGCAAAAGGCCCGAGTTTTTTGAGCTCTTCGGTCGTGAGCGCTTTAAGTTGAGGAACAGAGTCAGTAATATTTGGTCGATAAGAGATGATGCGAAAGACAATGGGAAGATAGAGAATAACCAATAAAATCATCACGACTCTGAAGTGGACGGAATGCACATTGAACATTGTTTTGATTAATGTAAAAGGGTGTGTTTTTTTCATAGATTATCATCTCATTTTGTTGCTAAGACCCATTCTTTGTCGTGCCCTGTATTGAGCCAAACATTGTGTGAAAGTGTTCTGGTGCTAGGATTGAATTTCAGCTCAATACCTTTAAAACGTACATGCCCTAATTTTTCAATTGTTTGCATGAGTGATGTAGTGGTCCATGGAATTTTTGTTGTTTTAGCAAACTCAACAAGCAACGCTGCGTTTATATAACCTTCAAATGAGTAGGGAGTTGGTTGTCGATTAGGCGAAAATTTTTCAAGATCGCTGCGATATTCTTGAGCAATAACAAGCGCGCTCCTTTTTGGGTCGGGAACCACTGATGATGTAATTATTTCAACGCCCCGCGATTCTTTTATTGTTTCCTGAATGGGTATGAGTGACGAGAGTCCAAGTATTGCCGTCTTAAAAAGCCCTTTGTTGATGATTTCTTGAATAAAATGATAGGCAGGTCGAGATTGCGCAACACATAAAATTGCATTAGGAGAACTTGCAGACAACTCTTTTACGGCACGCGAAATGTTGAGTGTCTGCTGTGGGTATGATGCTTGTGTGACAAGAGGAAGTTGATACTTTGCTAATACTTTTTTAAGTGCTTTTAGCACCGCCTCACCCCATTCGCTTGCTTCGTAAAAGATAGCGATCTGTTTACGCTGAAGTGTGTTGGCGGCATAGTTGATAAGGGCGTCAACTTCTTGTTCATAGCTTGCTCTAAAGAAGATGGCGTTTTTATACTCTGTACAACGATGTGCGGTTGATCCTTCGACGGGGAAAAGTGCAAGCATTTTCCCTTCATTAATAAAAGGAAGAAGCGTCGCCATGGTGTCGGTTCCCAAAAGGCTGATAAAAAGTGGCGATTTGCTCGATTTTATAAGACGGCGAACATTTTTACGCGTCTCAGCCATATCGGCTTGATCATCGCGGACGTGAAGTCTAAAGAAAAAAGGAAATTGCGGGTCCTGGCGTATTTTGTTGAACATTAAATTCATGCCCTCAAATATTTGATTTCCCAAAACAGAGAGCTCGCCAGAAAGCGGTAATGTGGAACAAAGTTGTATTTCTTGACGGTTTTCAGTGGCAACCGCCGGGATGACTTCTTGAGCAACTTGTGGAATTTTTGTCTTTGTTGGCGATGGTCGATAAGTCAAAAAAACCACGGTAACAGCCGTTCCTAGCGATGCGATGACACCTATAAAAAGAAATAATTTTTTTATATTCATAGTACTCAGCTTGGTGGTAGTAAAAGATTTTTAAAGAGGCGAAAAAACATTACGTTAATCCCAGGTAAGATGCCTTTTCTGTTTTTTGTAAGTCAACATTTTTCAAGAGAGGGTAGTAATGCGTGTCGATTGCTGTGCTTCTTATTCAGAAGGTTACTCATAGCCAGATCCTGATCCGGTTGGGTGGGCGTATTCCGTTGATTTAATGTCGGGAGCGAGAAGCTTAAGAATCTCTTGGTATTGTGCGTGCGTTTTCTGTGATGCCGCAGGATAGTTGTACCCGTGTTGTCTCAAGTTCTCTAGTTGTACGCGACCTTTTTCGGCTTGATAGCTGTCTACGGGTTTAGCCCCTCGGAAGTCTTTCTTATCACGCGCGGTTTGACCGCTCGCGGTTTTGAGAATTTGTTCGATAATGGCGATACCGAGTTCTTCTTCGCGAGGATCAGCTGATGCTGCACGTATGGCTGCAAGATGGAGCGGCGTTCTGCCGAACTGATCGCCAAAAAGAAGAGAGTCTTGTCCTTCTGATGTTTTCAGGAGCGCCGATACAATCCTCGTTCCATGTGCTTGTCGTTCGCCAGGGCGTTGCTCAGCATCGGTGATTTCTTCTTGATCTGAAAATATAGCGTAGTGCAATGGTGTTAGCCAAAAATCGTCTTGCGTTGCAATTGATTTTTTGCCATGTGGATTCGTTGTGATTAATTCCATGATATCGAAGTTTGGATGATCACCTTTTTTGTGCGGGAGAAGTGCCCAATGAAGAGGTGTTCTCCCTTGGAGGTCTCGCGCAACCCATGCTTCAGGCGGAATTATGTTGGCAATGCTACGAAGTGTTGCGAGGTCATTTCTCCAGATCAATAGGTGTAATGGTGTAACGCCATTATTATCGGGGATTGCAAGAAGTGCTGGGTTTTTAAGCAGCTCTTCACTATTGCCAGCCGTTGCTGCTTTGTGAGCCAATGTTGTTCCATTGATATCAAATAATCTTGGCGCTGCTTGTGGATCGGGTTGTGGCGCTTCTTTGTTTATTACTGCCATAATTGGTGTTGTACCAATGGTGTGCGCAAGCTTTTGAATACGTGGGGTGATCTGGTCAATCATTGATAGTGCCGGTTCAAGAGCTGATGATTTTCCCGGCGTAAGAATAAGCTGTTGGGCAATAAGCTTGAATTCTTCTGCTGCAAGTTCTAATTCATATGCTTTACTTGCGACAAAGTTTTGCAAGAGCTTTTGAAGAACTTTGTTTTTCCCGACGTACCCAGAAACATTGTTGATGACATCGCATAGCACCAAAGCATGTGCTTGTAGTGCATATGCTTTTCCGTACATGCGTGCAATGGTGGTATTGATATGGGGGAAGTGATTGTTGAATTCATAAAAGCGTCCCTGATAGCGTTCTACGATGGTGAGTATGCCTAATGATTGGCACTGATTTTCAAAAATTGATATTTTACGCGATCCCGGCGTCCATTCAAAAAATTGCACAAGATTAAGCATGAGATAATCGGTGCAACGCAACAAATCGGTATACCATGGATCCCAGATAAGCGGATAAGCTGCTGCCATTTTGGTGCAACTTTTTCCAAATGCATCCATGGTCCCTTGTATTTTTCTATAATCCCATGATGGTTCAATTGGCGCCGTTGTTTTAAGTTTTTCCTTCATGGTGGCTATGACAGAATTAAAATGGAAGAACCCAGGGATATCAAACATCTTCCACAATTTTCCAGAGCGATACGCTATTTTTTCAAGTGGTTGTGCTCCTGTACGCCATGCCTCGGGTTCGTGGGAAAGAACAACAGATTGTTTTTTATGGAGAGCGTCAGCTTCTTGTTGCGCCGTTCGTACAAGTTTTCTGTAGGTGAAATACTGATCGGTAAGGTCTTGTGCTTGCGTAATTGCTGCGGTGCCAAGATTATTAAACCATTCATGAATGTCAGTGCGCGCTTTCAGAAATAGATTGAATGCAGCACAAAAATTATTTGCAAGATTGATTGGCGTTTCAATCTCGGTCACAGTTTCTTTGGGCGTTTCAAAAATTTCGTCAATCAAAAGATTGAGAACAAAGAGGTCGTTTTTAAGGTTCTGAGGTGGGGATTGCTCTATAACACGCATTACAATTTCATACAAAAGTCGTGAAGCTTCAGCGTGATAGGGAATGAAAAACAATTCGTTATACGATAATTGACGTGCAATGCGCACCGTAAAAAGAAGTTCAATGAGTTGATCGCGTAAGTCTTCAGTGCTTACCGCTGGTGCAATGCGCAATGTTTTCGCTATAGATTTTGTGGCTCGTTGTAGGATGTTTTTCAGGCCGGAGCTCGGAACCATTTTGTAAATAAATGTTTCAGCAAAGTGTTGGAACTCTGCCGGTGCGAGCGCATCTTCATTAAGAACCTTAAAAAACTGTGTGCGCATGGAAGCAGCAAGCGGTGTTGTTATGGAACGGATTTCTTCAAAGCTTTGTGAAAATTTTTCACGCGCCTGTTTGTCTGGATCACTGATATTCGGTTTTTTAAATGTGTACGCAGTCCAGTTGTCGTGCAGGTTTTCAAATTGCATGGTGACGGCAAAAACCCGTACCTGATCCCCTTGGATAATGTTGGTGCATGCCTGCTTAAGTTCCTCAACGGTTTCCAGAGAAATACTTGTAAGTGTCGCGCGTATGCGTTGGGGTAATACGTCATCTTTAAGTGAATCGCGATATTGTATGATGCTTTCTACTGCTTGCTGTGTTGCCAAAAGAAGTCCGTTGATTTGTTTAACCAAAGCAATGGACTCGTTTTGCAGCGCTTCAAGGTTGTTTTGGCTTTGTTCTTGGTCAATGGAGCTTGTGGCGGCATCAAGCTTTTTGGCAAATATTACTAAATCGGTAAAAAGTTTTCTCCATAATCCGTAGGTGGTGTAAGAATGTTGCATAAGGTTATGAAGGAAAATTGTTTGAACGCGATAGTTAACAAAGCGAAGTGTGTCGAAAAGAAAATCATAGTTTGCTTGTAGGTCTTCAGTTGTTAATGCATGAATGTCTGCTTTTCTCTCTAATTGTGGTGCTTCTGTCAGTGGTATATCAATGAGCGCAAGCTCTTCTTTGACAATAGGGACATCTGATGCGATGGACGCGCCTATGTGGTCGTTGATCAGCACGCTGCAACATATTACTACCACAAAAACAAACTCTTTGTGCCATTTTTGTATCATCATAGAATCTCCTTAGCGCTATTTTTTAGTATTTCTCACCGACCATAAAACAACGACAAGAATTGTTGCAATAAAATATGATGTTTGGGGTGAGAAATGCCTTCGTTTTTATGAAATTTCTTATAGACAAGAGAGCAGGGGGCAAAAAAAGGGTATTTTAGGCAGAAAACGTTGCTGGAGCATGCTCTTTGCGGTAAAGCTGGTATACTTAAATTTCTGTAAACAAGTAGCATTTCAACCTGAAACTTACGCATAAAAAAGTGGTGGGGTTATGGACAAGGGAATCATTCGCGTTCGTGGGGCTCGTGAACACAATCTGTGCTCCGTGGACGTTGATATACCAAAAGAAAAACTTGTAGTGATTACCGGGCCGTCAGGGTCTGGTAAAAGTTCGCTTGCGCTTGATACCTTATACGCTGAGGGTCAGCGTCGTTATGTTGAATCGCTTTCTTCATATGCGCGGCAATTTTTGGGTATTTCTAAGCGCCCAGCAGTGGATAAAATTGATGGGCTTTGTCCCGCAATAGCGATTGATCAAAAAACCGTTGGGTACAATCCTCGTTCTACTGTCGGTACCATTACTGAAATTTATGATTATCTACGCGTCCTTTTTGCGCGTGTTGGTATACCACACTGTCCTTCGTGCGATAAGCCTATCTGTGCAGAGTCTCCTGAAGGTATTACCAAAACACTTTTGCAGAAATTTAACGGTCATATGGTGACCATAGCTGCACCTATCGCCGTTGAGAAAAAAGGTGAGTTCAGGAACGAATTGCGGCGTTTATTCCAGCGCGGTTTCTATCGTTTCATGGTTAATGGAACAGAACATCGTTTTGAACGTGAGCAAGATATTGATGCCCTCAAACTTAATAAAAATTTTAAACACAATATCAGTGTCCTTATTGATCGTATACAATTATCTGATGCTGAAATTGTTCGACTGCAAGAAGCGATAGAAAAAGCATTTGGTGTCAACGGTGGCGTGTGCAGTGTTATTGACCAGCAGGGGCGTGAGCAACTGTATTCATCCAAGCGCATTTGTCTTGATTGTGCGCGTTCTTTCCCCGAACTTGAACCGCGTTTTTTTTCGTTCAACTCTCCTTTGGGCGCGTGTCCCAATTGTCACGGCTTAGGCTTTACGTATGAGCCGGGAGATTATCAGAACAAGCCCAGTAATAGTGATGATGAAACTGCGTGCCCATCTTTCTATTTTCATCGCAGCCCACAAGAAACTCCGTGCGGTTATTGTAGCGGCACTCGCCTGCGTGATGAAGTTCGTGCGGTCAGGATTGCCGGAAAAAATATTCATGATCTCTGCTCAATGAGTATTGAAGCACTGATCGAGTTCGGCAAAGAATTACGTCTTGAAGGTGAATACCGCGAGATAGCAGCACCGCTCTTGCGTGAGGTTTTGGCCCGCTTAAAATTTTTGGATGATGTTGGTCTTTCGTATCTAACGCTTGGTCGCTCTGCGCGAACGCTTTCTGGTGGTGAAGGACAACGTATTCGTCTTGCCACGCAGATAGGCTCCGCCCTGAGTGGGGTGCTTTATATTCTTGATGAGCCGAGTATTGGCCTGCATCAGCGTGATAACGATAGGCTTATTCAAACGCTCAAGACGCTCCGCGATTTAGGTAATACCGTGGTGGTTGTTGAGCATGATATGGATACCATTCGTGCAGCGGACTATCTCGTGGATATGGGACCGGCTGCCGGTATTCTTGGCGGTAAAGTAACAGCGTGTGGTTCACCAGCCGTCGTAGCGGGTAATAAAAATTCGCTTACGGGTGCCTTTTTGGCAGGTACACGGTATATCCATGTTCCTGCGCAGCGTCGTAAAGTAAAAGGGTTCTTGACGCTCAAAGGAGCGCGTGCCAATAACCTCAAAAATCTTACGGTACAGTTTCCGCTTGGCGTTTTAAGTGCCGTTTCAGGTGTTTCTGGATCGGGAAAAAGTAGTTTGGTGATGCAAACACTTGCGGGAGCCTTGCACAACTATTTCCAGACCGGGTATCTGTTGAGCCGTCATTTTGATGAGCTTGAAGGATTTGAGGCTATTAACAACGTTGTGATGGTTGATCAAAGCCCTATCGGTCGAACGCCGCGTTCAAATCCTGCGACCTATCTTGGAATTTTTAACGAGATTCGAGAGCTTTTTGCCGCGTTGCCAGAGAGCAATGCGCGCGGATATAAAGTTGGACGGTTTAGTTTTAACGTTGCCGATGGCCGTTGCTTTTCGTGTAATGGTGATGGCACAATTAAAGTTTCAATGCATTTTCTCGAAGATGTGTACGTTATATGTAAGACCTGCAAAGGGTTGCGCTATAACGAACAGACGCTTGAGATTACCTTTAAAGATAAAAACATTGCCCAAATACTCGACATGTCAGTGCTTGAGGCACGAGAATTTTTTGTCACATTTCCACGCATTAAAAAACGCTTAGATCTTTTGTGCGAAGTTGGTCTTGATTACATCAAATTGGGACAGTCATCGACGACATTTTCGGGCGGCGAAGCGCAACGTATCAAGTTAGTTAATGAACTTGCTAAGCGTGACCGCAACACGCTCTACATTCTTGATGAACCAACAACCGGGCTTCATTCAGCCGACGTTGAAAAACTTCTTTTAGTACTCAACAAACTTGTCGATCGCGGTAACTCGGTGCTTGTGATCGAACACAATTTGGATGTTCTTAAATCAGTTGATTATGTGATTGACGTTGGACCCGAAGGCGGTGAGCAGGGTGGTTATATTGTAGCTGCTGGAACGCCTGAAGAAATTGCTGAGTGCAAGAAGAGTCTTACGGGTAAGTATCTAAAGCCTGTTTTGTAAATTTGATATATACCCAAAAATGGTATATTATTATTGAGGTTTGTTCGGTGAATTGGCAAGTTTCGGTCAAAAAAAGTGTGCTTAAGGGCATTGATAAGTTGCCAATCGATGTTGCTATGACGTTCTGGTTCTTGGCACGCGAGATTGAAACATTGGGGCCGTTGCGCTGCAACTGGAAAAATTTTGGTAAGCTCAGGGGCCATGACAATCATTACCACTGTCATATTAAATCGGGAAGACCAACATTTGTTGTGTGTTGGGAGGTTGTAAACAAAGAGATTAGAATTGTTGAGGTGTATTATGCCGGGACACATGAGAACGCGCCATATTGATAATACAGTTCACGTTATTATTCAGGGTAAAACCTATAAAAGATTTATAATATCCCATCAGGAAGAGACTAGGCTTCTTGCTCTTCTGCGTTGTATTGCCCAAAATGATGATGCTGAAGATTATGTTACAGTCGATGAAGCCTTTAAACACATTTATCAAAAATATGGAAAAGTTGGGGCAACTATTCGCGGATGCCGTTCCCGTGACGAAATGACGCAGGCTGAACTCGCTCGTCGTCTTAATATTCGCCAAGCACATGTGTCAGCGATGGAACATGGGAAGCGAACCATTGGCAAGGCGATGGCCCGCAAGCTAGCAAAAATCTTTAATACTGATTATCGATTATTTCTGTGATCGCCGGATAAAGAATAGAGGCGAACGGACTCGAACCGTTGACCCTCCGCATGTGACGCGGATGCTCTACCAACTGAGCTACGCCTCTCTATCTGAAAAAAGTTATTTCAATCCTTCTACGCTCTCGCTTTGCTCGTAGCTACGAAGGACAGGTGACTTGCCAGTCGTCTTGTCCCGCCATAGCTCCGGAGGAGCGACGGCGGAAGCTCAGAATTCTTTCAGCGATACTTTTCTGAGCGAAGACTGGAGATGAGCGGATTCGAACCGCTGACCTTCTGTGAGCGAGACAGACGCTCTACCAACTGAGCTACATCCCCGCGTGTTTCAAAGTTCTTATGCACCAATAATATTTCATTCATACAAAAAAAGCCACTCCCGGGGTGCTTTTTTTGTATGAATGAGCAAAAAATATCCAGTATCCCCCTAACTTCTTGCCCTGTGTGACTCCGCTGCTATACTACAGCCTCGAAAAAACATACAAATATCTAGATTGGGTGAGTGAATGACAACGTTGAGATCTTGTTTACGGATCGCAGGAATTGCCTTGTGTGTTCTCATACTTTCGGATGATGCTTTTGGTGCGCTGCGGCCTCGTGGCGGTGGTGCTAATTATGCTTATAATGGTGCGTATGGAGATATGTTTGGCATGCAGAATGGCTTGCTTGGTGGTCTCGGACAGGGCAGTCGGATGTTGCAAAAAGTGCAAACACTTTACCGGCTGATCGATACGCTTATCTATATTCGTGAAAAGCATGATGTTTTAGACCCGAACACTCTTAAAGAGATAGATGAAAATGTGACGAGGCAGATACAAAGCCTTGCCAAAAAAGATAATGTGCTGGGCGTTGCGTTTGCCATTGGCCTTGGTGGCGCTGATATGCAGTTTGAATCAGTCCCAGATCCGCTTACAGGTCTTACGCTTGGTGGGACGGCACTTGTTTGTCGTGGCATAGCCGATGCGATGCGCGAGCCCATAAAGGATGCCATTGGCAAAATTGTAGGAGGACCGTTGGATTGGGCGATCGAACAAGTAGTTGAGCTCTTTCATTGGATCGGAAAGATTATCCATGGTGGGTGTAGTTCCTTTCAAGTAACCCAACTTTTGGGATGGCAAAGTCTTGTTGCCGGAAGCCTTGATGATATCAGGCAGCTGCTCGACAAGAATGGCCTTGCCAGTATGCGGGGAATTGATAAAACGCTCCGTGATGTTGACCCTGGCAACGAAGAAAAACAAACCCTCATGGCATGGAAAATTTTAGTACTTGGATATGCGCGTCAATTTGACTATTGCATCATGCAGATCGATCAACATGTTGGTTACTATAACCAACAGGAACCAACTGTATTTTATGCGCGTGAATTAAAGCAGCGGTTGTTGGAGATAGAAGCAATTCTGTTGCAATGCAGTTCGCTCAAAGCACTTGATGCTTCACTTGATAATAACAAGATGCTTATTGTTGCGATGCAGAAAAATATCGACAATCTATTTAAGCGGCTTATTGGCACAATTGATCAGAAACAACTTCAGGCAATGCCTGCAACCGGTAATGCGCTCAGTAAGTCACGTGACTATTTACGCGAGATGAATGGTATGAGCAACAGGTATTCAGATGATGATGCCATTCATGGATTGAGATAAAGGGTAAAATATCATGGTGCTTTTGCGCAGTGTAACTCTTGCGGTAAGTATGATGATGCTGACAACACATGGTGCTGTCCCTCAATCGCCAGCGCCACAAAGCGTTATACAGCTTGAACGTATTACAAGCGCCCAGCTTGAAGCGCGCCAAAAAGAATGGAGTGATCGTCTCTCAACACGCACCATAAAAAAATATGTTGGATATGCCACGCTTGGGGCTGCGGTTGCGGGAGCGGTGTATGCGCTCTATAGAGCGTCCAAGAAGGATCAAGCGTCTACGCTGCTCGATAGGCCTGTTGGGCGATCGAGATCTCTGTCGAGTATTTATGAATCACTCCATGAGAGCAGGCCTGCGTATATGCCGATTGTGCAGCCTTATGCGCAACCGTTTGCGACTATGCTCAAACATTATGCAAAAAGTGCCGGTTGCCTTTTTGCTGTCGGCACGGTGCTTTTTGCAATCGATCATCTTTTGCTGCGAGCCTACAATGGTGCTGCGAGCTTGTTGGGTGGCAATGATGAAGACGACGTCCTTGTGCTGACGCGTAAGATGCTAGCTGACCACCTTCGTCTTGATAACTCGTGCGCTCGTTTGTGCGCTGCTTTGCAAGAGCCAGCTGGTCCGTTGCAACACAAAATACATGCGTACATTATGCGCGATGTTATTATCGATAACGCTGCGTTTGTACAATCCTTTGAAGATTGGGCAGGATTTGTTTTCGCGGCCCTGAAGCGTTCATCGTTAGATGCGCATCAAATTGAACAATTACAGATATCGATCATGCAACTATGCTCGCTGGTTAACGAGGTGATTGAGCACGAAGAAAAATTTTTACTCGGGCAGACGCCACAACAGGGGCCCGAGATATATGGTAACATTTATAATGAATGTCTGCGCATGGCGCATGTAACAGGTGTGCTTTTGTATGGCAAAAAATTTCTATCTGCGGCTCAACAAGCTGCATAGGTATATTTTTTTTACGTTGATAGTGTTGTGGTCTGTGGCATGTTGTGCACCACAGCCATCAGAGAACAACGCCGAATCATTTGATTTTTACCGGGATTATTTGGCCACGTATTATCCCAAGGTCTTTGTGATGTGCCGAGAATATTTTGTTGGCATGACGCCGCAAGAGTTTGAAAAAGCCCTTGCAGAGGTAGTTACCCTCATTACCAATAAGCCATGGTTTTATTTTGTTAATCGTCCCCAAGGATTTAAGATCACGCGTTATTGGGAGCTCATTACCGATCAACTTAGTTGGATGAGTGAATTTATGCGTACGGCATACTGCGATCCAGCAACTACAAAAATTTATCTTCCTACCGAACAAGATGAGGAGGATTTCTGGCGATCAGTGCTTGCCGGTTCATTGCAGCAGGCAAAAAATTCGTCTCAGCCGGTAAAAAAGAAATTGGATGATTACCTTGTGGCGCATAATATGATGGTTTTTTATGATTTTTATGCGCTTATGTTTGATTATTGGATTAAACTTTTTTATGAAGCGGTCTTAATGAAGTCGATTAAGGCTGCGACCTATTATTTAGATCAACTTGAATATGCGCTTGAACAACTTATGAGACGGTCTCAGACGCCTATCGCTGAATATGCAGCAGAAAAGCTTCAGCATTTTACCTACGACGCTTATTACCAAGAACATATTTCAACAGCTAAAGCGATGCTTGAAGGGCGTAAACAGCGTGCAACTTTTGCCGCTTATGAGTCTGCTGGTTAGAGCTATGCAAATGCGGTTACAACGGGTGCTTTTAATAAATCTGTGTTTGCTTCTTGTTTGCAGCTTCTGCTGGAGCATGAGCGCAACCGATACCGCGTCATTTGCAGAAAGTTTTATCGGGCATTACGAATTTAGCCTAGAGGGCCGCTATACCCACGAGTATCATCCGTTTTTGTTGGCCAAAACGTCACAAAGCCTTTCCGATCTTGCGCAACGCCTTGTGCAAGAAAAGTTTTCACTTTTGGGCAGGATGATTATCATGGGGTACGAAGAAAATGCGGTTCCTACGTACTATACCAACTATAAACATTCCGGTATTGATGATGAGGCGCTCCGCAAAAGTAACGTTGGATGGTCACAGCGCTTGCACAATCGTTTTGGATGTATGACCGGTTTCTTATTTAAAGATTTGTGCTCTCAGCATCCTGTTTTTGAACATATCGATCATGATGAGATGTTTATTTTTGACGATCGGGCTACGATTTTTCAAGAGCATGCTTTTGGAGAAGCGCTTTATTGCATGCAGCAGGAACGTGAAATAGTACTTAAAAAGCTTTGGCAACAGACTCCCTCCGATGTCCTTAAAGAATTGCGAGCATTTTGGCAATTTTTATACAGTCATGCTTTTAAGGTTGGTAACAAACAGATTGCGGCGACCCAGGATGCTCTTTTTTCAATTGAGTATGCGCGCTATCTTGCCGAATCACCGTTACCGGTTCTTAAATTTTTTACCGGTCCTGATATTACCTACCCTATCGAAGTAACCGCTAAACAGGATCGTTATGCCACGCTTCACGCACAACACTTTGCCGCTCGAATGGCGCGAGAGCTTCAGCCCCACCAAGGATCCAACACCGCTTACGTTTTTTGTAGCTTTGTTGATGGTGTTGGGAAGAGTACCATGTTGGGCAATATCAAAAATTGGACGCGGTGGGGTGATGAGGTTGAGCATTTTGAGCATGTTGATAACTCATCGTCACAAGTGTGCGATCTTTTTAAACTCAAAGAGGGCGTTTTTATTGCTGATCTACCAGCGCAGGTAAGTCACTTTACGTACAAGCCTGATGGGCTGGTATATGTTGATGCGCGTACACTGCGTACCAAAAATGAGCTGGAAGAAATTGCCAACTTTGTTATGCAACATCGAGATGATCTTATTGTCCAGAGTGTCAGCACATTTGCGGATGTTAAGAAAATTATTGCTGCACAGGGTGGTAATGCTGCTGCCTTGGCAGATAAAAATTGTCCTCACGTTGCTTTTGCGCGCAATGTACTTTTGCTTGGACACGAAAAATCAAACCGTTGGGTACCCTTTTGCTACAAGGGGGAGAATTTTTTATTTAAGAATGCGGATTCCTTTGAGCTTCGTTGTCTTGTACCACTTGCCGTGGTCAAATCTGAAGGATTGAAAAATATTGAAGCAGAACAAATGCTGTTTTTTGATGGCATTCGTTTTCCTTATCCCTACACCGACTTTCTTGATGATTTTGTTGCCAAACTAAAAGCCCAAGGTATTACATCGGTCGTGTTTGTTGATTTTTTGAGTATGTACCCTCGTTCATCACGCGAAAATGTGCGCATTAATTATCTTATGCAGCAGATGGCGCTTCTCGATCCCGTATTTTGTCCTACGCTGAGTCTGTATCGTGATTTTGTGAGCGGTGGAGAACTTCTCTTTGCGCTTATGCACCGTAAGAGTGTTGCCGCATTACAACAGGCATTTGAGCTTGAGACAATGGTAAGAATGATGCTTTTTGAGCTCATTAATAATCGTACTCATGGTGATTTAACGGGATACGATATGGTGACGTTGACGTCAATTTTAAAGCAACGATGTGCTGATGCCCCTGCTCTGTGCCGTAATGCAATTCGCGGAGCTGTTGCGCATAAAATGAAGCATGAGACCCAGCAGTTAGAAAGAACCTATGGATTGTCCAAATCATTTGTAAATGTGCAGCATTTTTCATTGCACAAGGTGATGCGTTATTGGTCGCTGTTGCAGGAACTTTTTACGCAGCGGGTTGCTCATGAGTATCTTCCTGCCGTTTGGCAATTGCCAGGCACGCTCCCGCCTATGGAGCATGGTTTGGTAGATGGCGGACGTATTTCTTCTACCATAAAAACGGAGCAGGGCACTATGGTTCAAGGGCGCTACATTGTTCACGAGATGTGCAAAAATGAGAGTGTTCTCAAGCCCTTAATCAGATCATTGCGCGCTCAATGGTATGCCGCACTTGCTGGGCTTTTATTTTCTACCGATGAGGGCAGTGGCACCATGCGTATTGATCCCGAGCAACCGGGATATGCGCCGTTGATGTTTATTCCTGGCGGCAACAATTTTTTCTATGTTGTTCAGCGTTCCTATCAAACGTGGACAAATAAAATTCCGAGTTCTACGCGGTCCTTTTTCCAGTTATTTAATCTGACTAATTTTCGAGCTGCTGCTTATCGTTCGGTTGATGATGTTCCGTGTCGCTACGATTGGGAGTGTGGCACAACCTGCTTTGGCTTATTTAGTTTTGATAATGTTGATACCAAAGAGAATGATGAAGAGTCTAAATATCTTACCCGCTCTGCTATTTCTTATCTTGTGCAGGATTATCAACGGGAATACGGTGAGCAGATTGTGATGCCCGCTGAAGATCTTTGGAAAGAAGCTTCTGCCTCGCTATTCTGGCAGCACGAATATGACCAGTTACGTACCTATGCCGCACGAAAGGGCCCTCGGCCATCAACGGGTGCTTCGTTGAGTGGATATGGTGTTAGTACCTATCTAGGAACAGAAGAGCAGAAAACAGTAGTCAGATTGGTTGTCCGTCTTCTGGCAACACTTGAGATGATTCTGAAAGATCCCGAAGCTGATATAGCGGTGCGTGATGGCAACCATGAAGATTTTAAGGCAGCGCTTAAGCTTTTTGAGCGCGTTGTTCTGCCGCGTTATTTTAAAATGACGTTTCTTACCGATCTATTTGATGACTATGATGCAGTTGAGCCTTATCCGTCGTGGGATTTCTGGGATCATTGTGATAAGGAAGATTAGTGCTTGCACCCTTCGATACGATTTGCTACGCAAATCACTCAGGGCGAACGGGGTGGCATAAACGCAATATCCACACCCTGAAGCTCAATTCTGGTAACCCCGCCCCATTCATTCTTGAGGATATGAGCTGCCAACTGAAATGGCTTGTCTAAGCATTGCGAAAGCGGCTCGATAAGATCGGGACGATTAAAAAATATTACCGGCTTGATGATTCCCTGCGCAAATACCATGCATTTGACGTGGCGCTCTTTGAGCAATTGTGGCTGGCGAATGAGCGTAAGATCGTTAATTAAAAAGAGTGGTTGTGGATTTTTGTTGCCAAATGGCTCAAGTTGTTCAAGATTTTCCGCACATTGTTGTGTAGCTTCGGGCAATTGGAGCTCGGCATCGATCGTGAGCTTGGGGCGTAAATCATCAAGCGAATATTGGGCAGCAATTGCCGAACTTAAGCGATCTTTGAGCTCTGCCACATTCTCAAGTTTAAGCTTGAGACCAGCAGCGTGTGCATGTCCGCCGTAATGGATGAGAAGATTCTGATGTGCTTTGAGTAGTTCAAAAATATTTATTTCAGGAATTGAGCGACATGATCCCTTGGCAACGCCTTCTTTTCTGTCGACATGAAAAAGAAATGTTGGGCGTCCATAATTGTGCATTAATTTTCCGGCAACAAGGCCAATGACTCCCGATGGCCAGTGTTCATCTGAAGCCATGATGACATATTCACGATCAAGATCGATCTGCTGCCTTTGAATGGCGCGTTCAAGCCCCTCATAAATTGTGCGTTCAACGTTTTTGCGCTCTTCGTTCATGGCCTTGAGTATTGTGCCAATGCGTTCAACATCTGCTTGATCATCGCTGATCATGAATTTAACGGCATCACGCGGATCGGCCAAGCGCCCAAGGGCATTAATTTGAGGGGCAATAATAAAACCGATATCAAGCGAGTCGAGTGTATCTTTGGTCAGGTTGCCATTAGCGGCAAGCGTTTGCAACGAGGTGCTGCGATGGTGGTTGACGCGATGCAATCCATAGCGTACCCAAAAACGATTTTCTCCGGTAAGTGGCACAACGTCAGCAACGGTGCCGAGCATGAGAAGCTCATACATTTTTTCAGGCAACTGTTTGATGCCCAATTCTTCGTACAACAAACTTACCAGCTTAAACGTGACGCCGACGCCTGCCAAAAACTTAAAAGGGTAAGAACAATCATGTTGTCGTGGGTTAACAATGGCCACTGCCGGGGGAACCATGTCAAGCGGCTGATGGTGATCGGTAATAATAAGATCTATGCCATGACATTGAGCGCTTTTTGCAGCGTCAAAAGCGGTGATGCCATTGTCAACGGTGATGATAAGTGAGTAGCCATTTTTTGCTGCTTGGTTTACGGCACGGGACGAAAGCCCGTAGCCATCTTTTTCACGGTGCGGTAGAAAAAAATTAATAGAAGCGCCCAAGGGAATGAGTGCTGCCATAAGTAACGATGTGGACGTTACGCCATCAACATCGTAATCGCCAAAAATAAGAATTTTCTCTTTATGTTTAAGTGCACGGATGATGCGTTGCACCGCTATTTTACTATCCTTGAAATGGCTGGCATGGGGAACATCCTGTTCATAAGAACCGAAGAGATATGATTGAATCTGTTCGTCGCTGATAATACCACGGGTGACGAGCACATGGGCAATGGGCAGGGTTAATCCGTGACGATATGCAACATCGCGGACGCGTGCCCTGTCAACATTCTTTTGTAGCCACCGATATTTGAGGCCGGTGATGTATGTATCTGCAGCATCAAGATTGTACGCCGGAGTTGGCGTTGTTATGGATTGCAACACGAGGAGTTGTCCTACTCTTTGGCTATTTTGAGCGTCGGAAAGAGAATGACGTCCTTAATCGAGGTGGTGTCGGTCATGAGCATGGTAAGGCGATCAATGCCCATTCCCACGCCTACAGCTGGGGGCAATGCATACTCAAGTGCTTGGACGTAGTCAGCATCATAGTGATGTGCTTCCTGGTCGCCTTCTTTGCGTGCATTAACTTGTGCTTTGAATCGCTCTGCCTGATCGAAGGGATCGTTGAGCTCAGTAAAACCGTTAGCAAGCTCCATGCCGCAGACAAAGAGTTCAAATCGCGCGGCGATGTTGGTATTGTTTTCATCGCGTTTAGCAAGCGGCGAGACCTCTATCGGATAACCGATGATGAAGGTGGGTTGCACAATATTTGGTTCAACAAAATGTTCAAAGAGTGCAAATAATTTTACGCCATACGAAGCTTTGGGCGAGATTGCTACTGATTTTTGTTCGATGAGAGCATTGATGCGATCTGGCTGTATTTCTTCTTTGGCAAGACCCCCAATTTCAATGAGCGATTGTTCAACAGTGAGTCGTTTGAAAGGGGGCGTAAAGTCGATAATTTTTTCCTGAAAGGGCACTTGAAGCGATGGAAGATTTTCCCGTGCAACGGCACCAATAAGTTGTTCAGTGGTATCCATGCCGACCAGGTAATCGCCGTGCGCTTGATAAAACTCGAGCATGGTAAATTCAGGATTATGTTTAGTTGAAACGCCTTCATTGCGAAAGTTTCTATTAATTTCAAAAACCCGTTCAAAGCCGCCTACGACCAAGCGCTTAAGATAAAGCTCTGGTGCAATGCGCAGATATAGATCCATGTCATACGCATTGTGGTGAGTGATAAAAGGGCGTGCAGCGGCACCCCCAGGAATGGAGTGGAGCATAGGTGTTTCGACTTCAAGAAAGCCGCGTTGTTGCAAAAACCCCCTGGCGGTCTGAATAATGTGCGAGCGCTTTTTAAATTTAGCGGCACTTTCGGGATTGCTGATCAAATCCAAATAACGTTGACGATAACGTTGTTCAACATCAGTAAGTCCGTGAAATTTTTCAGGAAGCGGATGGAGACATTTGCTGAGAAGGGCGCAGGAAGAAACCTTAACGGTAACTTCGCCTGTTTTGGTGACAAAAAGAGGGCCTTTGACCCACACAATATCACCAAGGTCAAAATACTTTTTGAAGTGTTCAAATGCGGACTCACCCACTTCGTCTTTCTTAACATAAATTTGAAGTCGCCCATCGCGATCTTGTATCACGCCAAAAAATGTTTTGCCGTGGTCACGTTTAATAATGAGTCGTCCTGCAAGCTCAAAAATTGGGCTTTGTTCTGGCGTTTGTTTAAACAGTGCAATGGCTTGTGCTGTTGTATGAGAAACCGGTTTGTAGGTAGGCCATGGTTTTATCCCTTCGTCGTTCATGGTACGAACTTTTTCAAGACGTATTTCGTGTTCGCTCGACTCAGGTTGTGCTGTTTGTGCATGAATGTCTTTTGGTTCCATACCGTAACTCTCAACAAAAAGGGACGAAGGTTTTTGACAAAACGCTTCTCAAGTATATCCGAAGCGGCCTCATGTGTCACAAGTTTGCCAGATGGCTCGTGGAATCTCTTGATTTGTGGTACATTTTTCTCCCTTGTTACCCCTTTGAAACGGAGATAGCTATATGGATTTTGTACGTCGAACAATGTGTTGTGCGGGACTTTGTTCACTGATTACGAGCAGTTATGCGGTTCAAACAGAGCTGTCTATTTCCTCAGAGGTGATAGCTCAGACCCTTGCCAATGATATGGGCAGAGCGGATCAGCCAGCTATAAAAGTTGGCGAGCAACCACGTCTTGCAACGAATGTGCCAGATTTGGCTAAAGTGAATTCTAGCAGTGAGACGCATATTACGGGCATCAATGAGCTTGAACAAAGGATCGATGATCTTGAACAACAGGCACGCGATATGGTGCAGGCTCTTATTGCTATCAAAAAAAGAGTGCGGGCAATAAAGCATGTTGTTGATGAACGGCTTGTGGATAGTCAACGCCAAATCGCCCACCTTAAAGATCAGATGCGTTACGAATCAAAACCGGTAGAGCCGTTAATCATCACATCAACATGCGATCATGATGATGTCTTTGGCGGTACTACATAAACCATCTCGTTGGTGTATCCCATACAAAAGTCATAGCGTGCGCTTTTTTCCAAAGAAAATGGATGGTGCCTATATGCTTCTGATGTTCCAGAAAGTTGTATAACTTCTTTTTCAAGATGCGCAATTTTTTCCTGTTTGCGTAGGACTAAAAGCCGTTTCTTATAATATTCGAGCATGCCACGAGAGCCAAATATAAGATATGCACCGATGACAACTGCAACTGAAATGAGGGTGGCATTGCGTATAAATGAGTTATGATCCATACCAATCGACTACTCCTTTCCCACGTCACGATGGGTGATACAAAAGCGGATATTGGGCCATGGTTGGTGGCCTATTTTTTCTACAAATGCGACTGAACGGTGTTTCCCTCCGGTGCACCCGAGTGCGACGGTGGCACAAAAGCGACCCTCTTCGTGGAATCGGGCAAGCATATAGTGCAGAAAAGTTTCAAGCTGTTGCCAGTAATCCTGTACGACCGGTTTGCTAAACAAGAAATCATGTATCGATTGATCACGTCCATCGCATTCTTTAAGAATAGGTATGAAATAAGGATTAGGTAAAAAACGTACATCATATACCAGATTGCTTTCTGCAGGCACGCCATATTTAAATCCGAATGACACCAGGTTAACGGTGAGCTCCTGGGGTTGACCTTGTGAAAAATGAGCACTCACCAGATGCCGTAATTCGTGAATAGTGAGGCCATCTGTTTCAAGAATGACATCAGCCAAGCGCATGATAGGTTCCATGAGATTTTTTTCGCGCTCTATGGCCTGCTCAACGCTAATATAGTTAGCAAGTGGATGCTTGCGGCGCGTTTCTTGAAAACGCTTTAAAAGTGTTTGTTGCTGTGCACTTACAAAAATTATTTTGAGTAAGCATTCAACAGCCGTTGCTCTTACTTGTTGTATTTCTACGGCAAGACTTTGTAAGAATTGCTCACCACGTGCATCAATGCCCAGTGCAACTTTTACTAGGTGGGATGGGCCGTTGAATGCAAGCTTGAGAAAAGTTGTTAAAAGTGGCAGCGGAAGATTATCGACGCAGTAAAATCCAAGGTCTTCAAGCGATCGCATGACGCTCGTTTTTCCGGCGCCGGACAGTCCGGTTATGATAAGTGCAAGGCGCTCTGGCCCTTGATGTTTGTTGGTGACGTTTTCAATCATTTCCAAATCCCCCTAGTTTCATGATACCTTACATCTTACCGTGTTTTGAGAGGCGCGAGAAGAATTAATATACCTGCGGATACTTATGAAAGGGAGTTTGTTAATGATACGCAATAAAATCTATTCAATAATGGCGCTTGCCGGGCTTGTTTTTGGCAGTTGGCCAATAGTAGATGCGCGGGCAAAAAACGACCGCCGTACGGTTTCCTGGTTTTGGAAAAAAAATAAAGATTCTGCTCAAGAGGAGACGAAGGCCAAAGAAGAATCGCGCGATGCGCAAAAGGACATCCACCAAGGGTTTAAGACATATTCTGAAGTCGTAAGCTTAATTGAGGATAAGGCATTTCGCGCGGTCGACTTTTCAAAGTTTATTCAAAGCTCTCTTAAAGCTGCCGTTGCAGAAGTTGACGCCCACTCAGCATTTCTAACCCCTGAAAGTTATAAAGCAGCTATCGAATCAACATCCAGTGAATTTTCAGGTATAGGCGTAAGCATTATTAGCAAGATGCCTTATGACGAAGCCTTGGTGGTTATTGATGTTATTCCAGGCGGCCCTGCTGAAAAAACTGGATTGCGGGGTGGGGACAAAATTGTTGAAGTTGATGGGACAAAACTTCGTGGCCTTTCTACCGATGAGGCATTGGGCAAACTCAAAGGTAAAACGGGTACTTCGGTTAAAATCAAAGTCATTCGACGTCGCAAGCCACTTGAATTTAAGATAACACGTGATGTGATTAAAAATCAGGCATCAGTGTGTTTTTTCTTTGCTGACCAGCAGATCTATTATTTATCGTTAAGAATTTTTAGTGAAAATGCAGCAAGTCAAGTTGCAGAGTTGCTGAAAATAGCTAATCAGGGAAAATGCAATGGTCTTATTATTGATTTGAGGCGTAATCCTGGTGGTATTTTAAATTCGGCGATCGAAATGGCCGGACTCTTTTTGGAAAAAAATTCCATTGTTGCGGTGACCAAGGATAAAGCAAAAGTAGTTGTTGATACCTACGCAACGGCGACAGACCCAATTTTAAAAACCGATATTCCTATTTTCATTTTAGTTGATAACTTTACCGCTTCAGCTGCTGAAATTCTTGCAGGAAGTTTGCGCCATCATTCTGTGAAAAGTTACGAAAAAAATGGAAAAAATAATGATCGCAATCTGCTCGTCTTTCTTGTGGGAACTTCGACATTTGGTAAAGGTTCGGTGCAAGAGGTTATTCCTATTAGTAACGGCTGCGCGCTCAAATTAACTACTATGTTGTACTACCTCCCCGATGATCTTTCGATTCAGGCAACCGGCATAGAGCCAGATTTTTTGGTAAAACCAAAGTTTTTTTCCGCCGATCGTGAACGTTGGGTTATTGAAATGTATGGTAAAGAAAGCTCGCTGAAGGAGCATATCACCGTTAAAGAGGCGACGGGCAAAGCTGAGGTTGCAAAGGACAACAAAAAGTCGACCCAGGAACTGGATGATGACCTTGCTGATATCGTGGATTTTGAAGAGGATCGTGAGGGTTCCGGATCACCTTCGGGTGAAGGTGCTGCGCACGATGCTAAGGAGGAGGATACCCCTGTTCAATGGGAGGATAAGCAAAAAGAACTTCTTGGTACTGATGTGCAGATACAGGCAGCGGTCAATATGATCAGTATGTTACACCTCGGACGAAAGCTTGACCCAAGTCTTGCAAATCGCCAAAAAGCGCTTGAATTCTTGCGTAGTCATTATCTGGCTGATGAAAAACGCGATATTAAAAAAATTGATATGGAAAAGCGTAAGTAATTTTGTTTTGATTTTTGTCCAAAAGACCCTATACTTACCGGTATAAAAGGTCTTGGCGCTGGTTGAAAGACTACAATGAAATTTAAAGACGGTGGGCGTAGCTCAGTTGGTAGAGCGTCAGATTGTGGTTCTGGATGTCGCGGGTTCGAGCCCCGTCGCTCACCCCAGATATTCAGCAGCCTAGCCTTCAAACATTTTCGCAGTTCTTCGTCGGGGTGTAGCGCAGTTGGTAGCGCACTCGCTTTGGGAGCGAGGGGTCGCAGGTTCGAGTCCTGCCGCCCCGACCACTTTTTCCATACTACGCCGTCACTACGTTCCTGGCTATGTATGGCAGGCCATTTCACTCTTTATTCAAAAAATTTACGTGCCCGTAGCTCAGGTGGATAGAGCAACGGATTTCTAATCCGTAGGTCGCAGGTTCGAATCCTGCCGGGCACACCATACTACGCCGTCACTACGTTCCTGGCTTCCCCCTACGCCCAAAAGTGGCTACGGAGGACAAGACGTATGGCAGCCTGCCCGACGTAGCTAGCCGCAGCGTAGTCGGGGCACCCCTACCCGTCTTCGCCGTGGGCTACGACGTGGCAAGCGTTCTCGCCTAATGGCGGGCAGGTCCGTAGTAAAAACAACATCGCGCTTTTGTGTAAAGAGAACAGCATTAATGATGTGCAAACAAAAGGGACGCCGCTATAAACGACGTCCCTTGAAAAACATAAAACTATGTTATGTTGTATTTACAACAATACTTTAAAGGCAGAGTATTAACGGCCTCGAATCAAGTCCCACCAAGAACGTTGCGGAGCGATTGTGGTTACATACTCTGAAGCATTTTTTAACCAAGTTGCAATTTTCCCACATCCATCTCTGAGATATGGTTTGATATATTCATATCCAGATTGGACATATGGTACTGCCGTAGCATACGCATCTGAAGCAAATTGTTTAACAGCAGGAGTCGCGGTTTTGCTTGTCCATGCTGTTGCATCTTGATAATGTTTTGAGCTGGTGATCAAGTTTGCAACACTGCCTAATTTGCCAGCAACGTAACCGTATGCATGACCATACCCTCGAAGAATTTCATGGGCATATTCTATACAGGTAGCCTGCAAAGTGTCATTTGCAGCTCTCCACTTAATTATTGTTTGCGCTGGATCCATGCTTTTTGTGGCATCCACGAAACCTTGATAGAGCTCTGGATACGATGTAGTGCACAAATATGCTGCGCCATAGACGGTAGCAGCCAAAAAACTGGTAAGCATCACGGCTGAGATAGCTTTGTGACGTTTTATAACGTTCAGCGATTTTTTAATAAAACGCTTAATGCGGCCATCACTTTGTGCGCATAACTTTTTCAAAGCATTCATGTGCTTAGTGTAATCACTATATTGTGCATATAGTGCTGGATATCCGATAGCAAACATTTTTTCTACTTTGTCACTTGCAGCCTCGCGAGACATTGTGGTGCTCAAAAGGGCTTTTTTTGTTTCTAATGTCTTTTGTAGGATTTCGAGGTCGGCAAGTTTAGACTCGCTGGTAAGTTCTGTTATTGGTAACTGAAAAATTTGTCGAACTTCTTCCGACGTTGGAATATTTGCAAACACCGTAGCTGCTGTCAGAGCAGTAAGACATGCGGAAAGTATGAATTTCTTCATGAAATGAATCCCCCAGAAATATGTGTAGTGTTTACGATAACGAGCCCCCCCAATGGGCTATAAATAAATGTTTTTATAGATGGGGCGCTTTTAACGGCGCCCCGTATGTGTTTTTACTTTTTTAGTTGCTTAGAGTTTGTCGTTGTCGTTTAAGGCGTGCGTCAACCCAGTTATTGATATCGGCTGCGAATTTATAATAACGATCAGTTGTTAACCCCGTGGCTTTTCCAATTTTGTTAAAGCCGGAGCACGTGAGCTTAGCGAGTGCGATACTCGTTCCAATAACAGGAATTCCCAAAAGTGCTTTTTGCATAAAAGCAGCGGCACCAAGACGCGTTTCCAAACCTTCAATGATGGGCGCTGTGCGAGTTACTGTTGCTTGTGCGGCGGCTTGCGCCTTCATAGCTTCTACGGCGTTATAGGCTGCGTCAGCTTGCGAACATGCGGTTTTCGTTGCTTGCTTCGCGGTGTAAACGTCCAACTGTGCATTGCGAATTTGTTGTACGCTGTCAGGTCCATTGGCTGTTTTCAAAAGACCAAATAGGTTCTTCCATGATGCGGGTTGATTGCCGTAAGCCTCAGCTGCTTTGAGCGCTTCTTCTGCTTTAGAAATAGTACCATGAGCTTCTGCGCATGTTCTATTTGCTTTTATGTACTCATCAAGAATTGTAGCATTGTATGTTGTTCCGAGTGCTGCTTTGGCGGGGGCGACTTCTGCACACGCGGTTTTCATTGTTTCCTGCGCGACGTTAGCGGCCGATTCAGCCTTACAAAGTTGTTCTTTTGTGTGAGGTGCCTCTAGCGATTTCTGCAACCAACGCCAAACAGCCCAGCTGTTTGATGGTTGGTTTTGATAATTATTTGCTTCTGTGAGCGCATTGTTTGCTACCGTGAAAACATTGTTAGCTTTTGCGCATGCCATATTTGCTTCTATGTATGCAGCAGGGGCCGCAGCATTGTAAGTAGTTCCGAGCGTTGCTGCTGGGGTGAACGTTGTTGGGTTTAGAGAAGCCGTGTAAGCCGCCTCTTGTGCATGCAGGGACTCAGCTTGTGCAGCCTTAAGGTCGCCAGCAACAGTCTGGTGATTCCACATATCATGAGCAAGTGCTTTGGTGCTATTCCACAAAGAAGACATTGCAGAAGATACATATGAACCAGCGGCAGATGCTTTTTGTCCTGCTGCAGTTTGCATTGTCCAATCACATGCCGTTGCTACAGGATTGAGAACATAAGTTTGGGCGATGTAGGCAGTACCCGAAGCGGTGCTCATAGGCTGGGCAAGGGTAGCGGCAGCGCCATAGGTGACACACAACTGAGCAGCGCCATAGACAAGAAGAGGAAGTGTGACAGCTGCAAGAGCTATGGATTTTTTAGGGTTGTTCTTTATCGTAGCAAGTCCAGCGCTGATAAAACGCGCAACTGGAGCTCCACCCTTATGGGCCAATTCTTTAAGAGTTCTCATGCAACGTGTGCACGTGCTATTTTGAGCAATTATTGAGTCAACATGTCGATAAAGATCCGGATATTCCCCTCTTATCGTCGGGCACATCTCACTTATTTTTATACAACCTGCACATGCCTCTGGAGCCAACATAAACGCAGGACTACTTTGTATGCGCTTCTGTGTTGTCTCGAAATTCTGTCTAATTCTCTGCATTGTCGACGGCTTCCCTGCTTGAACGCTTGTTACTGCGGTCATGGCAGCAAGACATGATAAAAGTATAAGTTTCTTCATAAATAAATAACCCCCATATAAAAAACTTAAAAAGAGCGAGATGATCTAGCTTTAGGTCCCCCCACGGGACGCGATATTAACCACCTTACCAGCTCTCAAAACAATCTGCAAACGGGTATCCCTGGCCTTTATGGGCAAAGCATGATACATTTTCTGCCGTCCTGGTCTACGAATGGTTCCTTCCTGAAATGTTTTTGTACGTCAATGGAAAAAAACTCAGTTTTATCGGCGCGAATATCAAAAATTAAATACATATTGTACGGATTTTTTGTGGGTGTGGGTCTCCTGACCGCTCGACTTTTTTATCTTCAAATTAACAATAGTGGCGTTTTAAGCGAATTAGGGCGTAAGAATTTCTTGCGAATAGAAATAATTCCACCCTTGCGCGGGGATGTTTACGATACCCATCATGAGCTTTTGGCAGCAAATAGGCCTGTTTTTGATGTTTTTTGGTATGGAAGCGGTAAGCCTGTGCCGACACCTGAGGAGCTTGCGGTGCTTAACAAAGTAGGTGCCATTGTTGGCGTTGACCTTCTGCAAGAGCCTTGGCCGGTATCTATTGCGTGTGCCACGCGTTATGCACGACGTTTACTGCTCAAGAGTGATGTGAGTTTTCAGCAACTTTGCCAAATAAGCGAACTTTGTGCCGATGTACGAGGATTAGTGATATCTAATCGTTTTCAGCGTATCTATCCTCACCATGAAATTGCATGCCACGTATTAGGGTATCTTAATAGGGGTGAATGTACGGGTAAATCTGGCATTGAGCTCAAGCTCGACACATTATTGCAGGGTGAGGAGGGGCGGATACTTAGGGTTATCAATTCGACTGGTAAGATGTTGGCGCAACAGGTGTATAAACAGGCAAAAGCGGGCGCTGACATTACGCTTACGCTTGATTTTAGGCTTCAAAGGTTAGCAGAGACGCTTTTTGAGGGCGACTCGGCAGGGGCGTTTATTCTTATGGATCCGGCAGATGGTGCCGTTCGTGCCTTGGTATCCTGTCCGCGCTTTGATCCGAATGTATTTTTGGGGCCGTTGACGGAGGATGCCTGGGATAAGCTTACTGATAATAATCCACTCCTTAATAGGGCATCGTGTGGCTTGTATCCCCCAGCATCTACGTTCAAAGTGGTGACATGGGCTGCCGGGCTTGAAGCAGGGGCTGTTGATTATAATGCTGAGATACTCTGCAATGGCTACGTTGACTTTTGTGGGCGTAAGTATTTTTGCATGTGTCACACGGGTCATGGCGTTTTAACTCCTCAGCAGGCGCTTGAGGTTTCGTGCAATATCCCTTGTTTTCGCATGGCGCGTAAATTGACGGTTGATTGTTTGGCTCAGTATGCCCATCGTTTTGGTCTTGGGCGTAAGACAGGATTTTTACTCCCTGAAAGAGAGGGGCTTGTCCCAACTTCGCAGTGGAAAAAAAGGGTCAAAGGTGAGCGATGGTGGGGCGGGGATACGCTTTCCATTAGTATTGGCCAAGGATATTTGTTAGTTACTCCCCTTCAAATTGCGCGTATGATTGGTGCAATCTGTAGCGGATATCTCGTAACCCCACGCCTTTTAGAAAGTGAAGTTGTTGTCAAGGAAACGCTTGAGATTGCTCCTGCAACGCTTGCATTTTTGCGTAACGCAATGAAGGAAGTTGTTCATGGGGGAACGGGGCGGCGACTTGGGTATATCAATTCTTTCGAAGTGTTCGCCAAAACCGGTACGGCGCAAACGTGTAGCCTTGATAGAGAAAAAGCGCATAAATATCTTCTCGAACATGGGTGGCTAGTGGGTTATTTTTCATACAAGGGCCAAAAACCTTTGGTTATGTTAGTTCTTCTTGAAAATATTGGGTCATCCCACTTTGCAGTGCATCTTGCGGAAAAGTTTTTACGCGGTTACCGTACGCTGATGCAGGAGGATGAACGTGCAACAACGTAAAGCGGCGTTTTTTGATCGTGATGGCACACTTATTAAAGATGTCCCCTATTTGTCACGACTCGAAGATATTGAAGTTCTGCCGGGCGCTGTACGCATAGCCCAGCAATGCATACGTGATGGTTACCTTCTTTTTGTGATAACCAATCAGTCGGGCGTTGCGCGAGGGCTTTATGATGAAGCATTTGTACACGAAGCGCATGCACGCATAGCGCATCTTTATGGAGTCCACGGTGTTGCTTTTGAAAAGTTTTATTACTGTCCGCATCATCCAACTCTTGCAAAAATTGAACGTTATGGCGTGGCGTGCGCGTGCCGCAAGCCGCAGCCAGGTCTTTTGTTGATCGCAGCACATGAATATCAGCTTGATCTTGCGCAATCTATTCTCTTTGGCAATCAACTTTGTGATTTTCAGGCAGGGCGGGCGGCGGGGTGCACTGTTTATGATATTACGAAATTGTTTACTTTGTCCTCAGAACTCTGTGGTAAACTGTAGCAATTGATTCTACCGAAAGGCGCGCCATGGAACAGGAACAAGTAACTAAAAGTATCTTCAAAGGCAACATTCTGTTGTTTTATGCATTTGATGTCGGTGACGACATTGATCTTGAGCAGATTCGACAAAAGGGTTTTGTCAGCACCTGCGTTATTCCGCTTTCGGCATACTTTAAAAATTATCATATTCCTCTTGCATTTCGTATGTCGGATGCGCAACCCAAAGAGCAGGCGACGGGGGTTTTGGAATCCAGTTGCATATCAAGCAAAGTTCACCATTTTGGCGTGCTTTCATTTTGTTACCGCATTCCGTATGAAGACACGTTTGAAGATCTTAAGATCAAAATTATCGATATTAAAAAAAGCTTTGATGAACGCAGTGAAATCGATGCGCGAGAGACGTTTAAAAAGATTTATCCCGCGATTAAAAAGCCCCGCTTTTATAGCCTTAAAAATTCTTACTTTGCGCTGCAAGCTTACCCGCTTCAAGAAAAGATGACGCCGGAAGAGTTTAAAGAACAGTATGGCGGTAGGATTGCTTCTCTTTTGCGCCTCGAAGTGTACGCACTTTCGGATTACCAAGTTGATGAAATTTTGGCATCAAGTATTGGTTACTATGGTCAGGATTTGATCATTGTTGATAGTGCAGGGTCTTTTATTTACGATGACGAATATTTTGAACCGCTCGAATTTTTTGAGTCGGCTAATATTCAAAAGCTTGAGTTGCAGTATTTTGACCGCTTTCTTGACCAGAAGTTAAATTACTTTTACGCCCAAAAGGCGTATCACGTTCCGCTCACCGCCTACATTCCACTTGTCGGTCCGCGTATAGAGTTACCGATTTCGCGTTTAGCAAAATTGCGCGTTGATATTTCGGTGGTGACCGAGCGGTTGGAGAATAGTATTAAAATGGCCGGCGATGAATATTATTCAAAATTGTATTCGATGTTGGTTGAAAAACTTTCGATTAAAGAATGGCGTGATTCGATTGGGCGCAAGCTCAATATTATTCATGATCTTTATTCGGTCTACCAAGATCGTCTTGATACGGTTCACGAAGAGTTGCTGACGATTGTGATTATTGTTTTGATTGCAGTCGAGGCGATTTTGGCATTTGTGCGGTGAAATTGTTACGTGATTACTCAAAGCAAGAAGGACGTCACATCGTGACGTCCTTCTTGCTTTGTCTTTAATATATTTTCAGGCTAACCAGTTTTAGCTGATGAGCTAGAAAATTTCTATATATATAACTGTTCTTCTCCTAGAAAGCTGCTACCGGGTTGCTTTTCTTCGGGAGCATTTTTTTGCTCAACTTCTTGTTGTTGCTGCGGCGTTTGATTTTCTGGAGTCCCGTCCGTCCAAAGATCGCTTACTATATCTCTGACGACGTTGACGGGTTGCTGGCTAAGTGGTGCAGCAGAAGCAGACAACCTCTTCATAGGATCATGGTGCATGGGTTCAAGCGGAAGTGTGCTTAACCGTTCTTCTTGGCTATCTATTGCATCGGTCGGCACTGTTGCGACAGTTGTTGCGTGTTGTTCTATAGCAGAATCCTGAGAAGGCGCGGTAAGTGTTTGCTCAACAAATTCAAGATCAGAGTGTTCTGTCTCTTCTGATGGATATGCAACGATTACAGGAGTGGCTGAAGAATCTGGTTGTTGGTCTGGCTGAAGTATATGATCCAGCGTCATTGGTTCAAACGTTATAATAGGAAGTTGGTTTTGCGTTTGGTGCTGAGTTGGCGATTCACTGTAGGATATTGTCCTAACTACAGGAGCGTCTGAAGATTCTGGTTGTTGTTGTTGTTGTTGTTGTTGTGACTCTACTTCTTGTACCATTTGGCCAATAATATTTGGCTGTTCTGGTGTAGTAGAGGCCTGCTCGCTTGTCGAAGCTACAGGTTGTACGGCCGCAGGTAGAGCTAAAAGCCCGCTTGCTTCGTATTGCGATAATAACGCCCTGCGTTCTTGTTCTTCTTTTGCTTCTTGTATTGCACGAGAAAGCTGTTCAGATAAAATTTCAGCACAAGCTCTTCTGAGCATGAGTTGACGTTTTTCTCTTAACGCTTGTTGAACTGCTTCTTGTCTCTTCTCGTCATCACTCGATTGGCCAGCGACAACGGCTGCAGGAGCTACTGATTTGCTTTCAAGATTCCTCTGAACCTGCTGCATCTTTGAAATTAGGTCTGATTGTTGCGCTTGCCAGCTTGCTTCTGCTGCCAAGTCTTTATCCAACTGATCTTCAAAGTTTTTGCCATACAACGCGATTATTGCTGCACTGTCTTCTGGACTGTCATCGACCGATGGGCCGCCTTTTAACAATTCCAACTTTCGAAGTTGTTCAGCAGTTAGCGTGCCTTGTCTAACTTTTGACAAACGATTCGCAATAGCTTGTTTGATCTTAATATATAAACGTGTTCCAATCCCTGCGATAGCGGCAGCTGGGATGGATGCGAGTATTCCTCGTGCCGCGAATGCAGCGCTGGCGACACGTTGTTCTTCTGCTGGGCAGCCGAACAATGCACAATGGAGTGTGCTTGCTTCGCTTCTGGCATCAGCGTCATCCACTATATCGCCCAACTGAGCACCGCTCATCAAATAGCTGAGTACAGCAACTGAGAATAAAGTTGTCATTGCTACGGTAGCTGCTGGATGACGGCCTATGAATGATGGACGTGCTGGAGTTGCAGGTGTTTGTGAATGAATATCTGCCGATGTAGGCGTTTCGATGACATCAGTGGCGCGATCAGCGGCGATCTCATCGTCATATTTTCCCTCTGGTTGTGCAGCGTAGGCGCCAAAAATCGGCGACAATGCGAGACATACGATAAGCATAAGCTTCTTCATAAAAATAACCTCCATAAACGAATATGTACGAATAGATACGAGTTCTAAACTTAGGTCCCCCCACGGGACGCATATAAACCACCCTATCAGCTTTTATTGGAGTCTGCAAAAGGGGGTGGTAATTTATTTACAATTGTTAGATATTTGCGCGTTGGGCGGGTGTTTGTTAGTTGAATTGTTTCTATTTGAAACAAATAAATGGTAAAAATATCCAAATATGATTAACTGGCGTGCTGCTTTGATTCTAAAATACATTTTGTATTTAGCGCCTGTATGAATATACGCTCTACTCGTTGGGCAAAGATAAGGGCATGGCGTGTGTTTGACAATACTCTCTAAGAAGCTCGAATGCCGTCTTACCCTCAACGGTAGCACGGATATCTGCGCCTGCGCTTATGAGAATTTCCATGCAGTCAACATGGCCGCATGCCGCTGCTATCTGAAGTGGCGTATATCCTGTCCATGCGCGTGGATTGGCGCTGGCAGCCAGTGGCAGTTCGAAGGTATCCGCAAGAGGTTGTAGCCTATTCGGGGTCATTTCAGGCATTTTTTTCTCAAGTGTTACCCCATGTTGTATAAAGAGTGCAACGATTGCTGGATTGCCATATTCACATGCGGCGGCAAATGGGGTATAACCGCTTTCTAGGTCAAGATCATCAGGGTCGGCTCCTTGTTGCAAGAGTTCATTAATGCGATCTGCTTCTTCTTGATGCCATATTGCCTGCAGAAGCTCGTTGGTAAGCTGAGCACTTGCCTGATGAGCACAACATGCGTGGAAAAGTATGCGCATACAACACGTGGCATTGGTAAAGACGAAAAACAGAAGTCCCGCTGCCAACAATAAGCGTCGAGCGACCATACGGTTTCTCCCTTTTTTATTATATTTCTTCTTGAATTTTCATTAGCACGAGTGTATCATGGCGACCTCTTTCATTGCCAAATTAAATTAAAAAAAACAAATTCCGCCGTGCCATACGTTTTGGGGTCGTCTGGCAGGCGGGACTTGTTTTTCTGAAGGATCATTAGGGATTTTTATTGCTGTAGTGCAGCTACCAACATTTCGACAATGTTATGACGTCCTCTTGCATCGGCACATTCCAACATGTTACGTCCTTCGACGTCTTTGTGCTGCACAATAAGGTTATACAATTCTTCTGCTGTTGCGCCTCGTGCTTTAAGGCGTTCGAGTATGCATTTAACGACGTTGCTATATCCATGTGCGGCAACTCTAAAAAGTGCACTACGCCCAAACCTTTCCTGAGCTGGTATTTCTACTAATTGATCAAGGAAAGAGGTAATGAACATTTCAGCGACCTGCGTTTTTCCTGAATCAAGAGCAATTAAAAAATGTAATGCGATGTTCTGTTCGTCATTTGCGGCGAGAAGCTCTTCTATGATGGCAAGATTGCTGCCTTTGTGGTCAAAGAGAATCGCATCGGTAACGAGTATGTCACAATATTTTGTGCTGAGGTGAAGTGATGGCAGGAAGCTGAGTGATAAATTGATGATTTCCAAGGGACATTGTGGCCATGCGTGCGCAAGTGCTCTATTCCGTGCACCGTTGAGGTGCCTAATAAGTAGACGAACAACATTGACTTTGCCGGCCATGACTGCATATCTAAGTGCCTGAATTCTTTCGCTATCAACAGCCGCAACATGTGCACCGCATGCGAGAAGTTCCTCAATTCCATGAAGCCCTTCATGATAATTCTCATCGGTAGTGTTGCGATAGCGGGCGGCAAAAATAAGTGGCGTAGATGAATCATCGTTAATACCATCAATACCAGCTCCATGACGCACTAACACGCGAATAAGCTCTTGGTGATTGTGTATGGCTGCCATTGTTACTGCATTGATGCCATATTCTTGGGCGTTGGCAGGAAAACCCTCATCGAGCATATCGAGTATCGTTTCGACATTGTTGTCGTTTATGGCATCAAAGAATGCGGTGATTTCTGCATCTGATGGAGCGGTGAGTTTACGCTTTTTTGTCATACTGCGCGTGAGGACGCCAGCAGGCGTTTTTCTTTTATGTGACTTCTCTGGCGGCATGCCAAAAAGTGGCGAGAAGGCGGTGGCTGCGATAATTGTGGTAAAAAGTAACGATTTCACAATAACCTCCATAAAAACAATATTGACAATAATGAATTTATAATAAAATTTTCAAGTGTTTATTATTATTAATAATGCGATATTTGTCAAATACGCGGAGGCGTTTAAGGCAATAGGGCGTGTTTTTAATGATTATTGTTACAGGTAGAAAATAAAAAAGCGAAAAAATGGTGGTTAGTGAGATTGTTTATCAAGATGATGAACTACAAAACCGAACACGTATTCCGATTGTTCAATAAGCTTCTGTGTTACTTCATGTCCAGGCTTTTTAAACGAGGTATCTGGGTATCTTCCAGCTGTTTCGTAAGGTGTGAGTACTGCGGCTATGAGTCGGATCGTTTCAAATCGTGCATCATGTTCCATGCATAGATCGACAAGTCTGACGAGATCATGCGTTTTGAGCGCCGATCCTGTTATGCAGGCAAGATAAGCCTTTAGTGCTTTTTCTGCGCATTGCTGGATGTGGAATAAACTTGTTGCCAATGAGGCAGAGAAAAGATGTTTTGCTGAATCTAGATCTTCTTGTGCTATCAAAAGCCAGTGCTCATGCTTTTGCATAGATGCATGTACCATTTTGTTTGATTAAATAGCTGAGCGTCGAAGAATCCTTTGAGTAGTCATCAAATTCTTCTTTGGTATAAACGAGTATATTTTTAGGAATTTTTATGCCGATGAGGGCTTTGTGGCCTTGTGCCATGAGGTCGTAGCGTTGCGTACCGGCTTTGTCGACGATAACCATGATATCAACATCGACCTCGCTTTTGCGGTGGGGCTCCAATAAGTATATTTCACGTGGATCATACGTCTTAACAAGCCGATCCCTGATGGCATTTATTATTTTTTGATCAAGAGACTGAACTTTCACATGAGCTCCTTAAATGACTTTATTTATATGTGCCTAGCAGGACTTCCTCCTACGCTTGAATAGCTACGGAGGACAGGCGAACCTGCGTTTACAAAAAATGCTTTTTGGCTAATGCGTTGCCGGACCCTGTTTTTAGGTATTTTTCGAAAGCAATGGCTTTGGTTTCTTCGATGAAGGCAATATAACCATGCAATACCCAAGGCTTGTATTTGTCAGTATAGGTAGATTTTCCCGCGTTATGCTGATTCAGGCGCTGGGCAATGTTGTTCGTATACCCAACATATATTTTTTCAGGAAAGTTAACTGACCTTAGAATGTAAACGTAATGCATAATTCCTCAAAAAAGAGTGCCTGCACTTCCGCCGACGCCGAGACTGGCTATGGCGGACGGGCCTTCGCCAGGAGCCGTTAAGCGAGAGCGTAGGGGTGCCTGCACTCCGTAGCTAAGAGCCCGAAGGGCGAGAGCGTAGGAGTGTGCCTAGCAGGACTCGAACCTGCGGCCTAGCGTTTAGGAAACGCTCGCTCTATCCACCTGAGCTATAGGCACAAATCAAAGAACCTTAAAAAAGGGAGCCTGCCATTCCACCTACGCCCAGGTGGCTTCGGTGGACAGGCCTTCGCTTATTCAAACTTTCCAAAAGGGTGCTTGCATTCCGTAGCTACAAGCCCATAGGGCGCAGAGCGTAGGAATGCGCCTGGCAGGGCTCGAACCTGCAACCTGCGGATTCGAAGTCCGACACTCTATCCAATTGAGCTACAGGCGCACATAAAAAATGACTTTTAATTTTTACCAGAATAATCAAAGAATTACTACTCCGATGAGCGATTTTGTGACTAAAGTGGTCGTAGCGCTGCAGGATCAATCAACATACAGCTGCGTAATGCTCCGAGGTTGATGACCGGCTTAACGTCGATGCAATGGTAAAGTTCTTTATCTTTGCGTGAATGAAACACCACTCTTCCAAGGCAAAAACCTTCAGGAAAAATAAATCCTTCGCCACTCGAGATGACGAGATCATTATCTTGAACATTGCAGAAATGACTGACATAGCGGAGGTTGCAACAGTCGATGCAATTATGTCCATGCATGATTCCCTGAGCATGTGTCGAGCCTAAATAGGCCGCAACTTTGCAATGTTGATCGGTTATTAAAACGATCTTGCTGTAGTTACCATAAACTGCCGCGACACGACCTAGAATGTGATTTTGATAGAGCGCAACCATATTGGGTTTTACGCCATCGACAAGCCCACGATTGACCCAATAATAATGTTCGTGGTCGATATTTTTGATCAAAATTTTTGCAGTAATTGCGTTGGGATAGTTGTAGCGTTGCTTAAATTCAAGGAGCTCTTTGACTGTCTCGTAACTTTTGACCGTAGCGCGCAGTTGAATAACTTCATCAAGTGCTTTGAGATAATTTTGATGCAGGAGATCATGCTCTGCACGTAACGTTGCGTATGATGCCCGTTCTGTGGTGACGGTATCGATTCCCTGGGCAATGCTGCTTGCCGTCCACACGAAGGGATACGTTATGCCGGAGAAAAAATTTTCAATAGTACTGCGATTAAAGAAACAGAGGCGTCCGAGCGTGAAGGTAATAAATACGCCAAGACATGCAATAACGAATATTTTTTTTATAAATGGGTGCATAGTGTACTCAATATAGCTCGCATCTCTTCCTCAGTTAATGCATGTAGCAATTTATCTCGCCACATTGCAGCGTTGGGGATGGTGCGAATATAAAGGGGTATATGTTTTTTTATCATTACAAATGTACGGCTGCCAAGTTGTTGCACATTCAAATCAAGATGTTTGATCATGGTGTCTACAGCCTGCTTTGGTTGTAGCGTAAATGGTATCTCCTGTGCGGCATCAGTAAGTTCACGTATTTTCCAGGGAGCTCCCCATAACGCGCGTCCGATCATAAAACCATCAACACCGGTGCGCTCGTAGGTCAACTGGGCTGTGGCAAATGAATTGATATTGCCTGAAAAAATCACCGGAATCTTGAGTGCTGCTTTGATGCGCTGTACGAGGTCAAAATCGAGTCGTGCTGAAAAACCTTCAGGCTGGGTGCGAGGATGAATGATAAGGGCTTCAACACCGCACGCTTCTGCCATGTGAGCGACATCAAGTGCATTTTTTTCTTTAAAACCCGCACGTATTTTGAGGGTAAATGGTACGCGTCCATTGATCGCCGTCATAAAATGTTTGATGATTTTTTCAAGCCGCGGTAAATCTGCCATGAGCGCTGATCCAGCTCCAGAGCGTATTACCGTTTTGGCGGGACAGCCGCTGTTAAGGTTAATCATAACAAAACCACTGTTGATTACTTTTTCAACACCTTCGGGGATGAAATCGATTGCATTGGCCGAAAATTGAAATGCAAGGGGTTGTTCAATTGGATCATAGGTGAGTGTTATTTTTTTACGGTCATGACTGACGTGAGCAACGTGCCGCATTTCGGTGAAAAGAAGTTCATGGGGACTGAAGCTGCGGATAATTTGTCGGAAAGGCGATGTTGTTAATCCATCAAGTGGTGCCGACATGAAGCGAGGAACGACAAGCGAGCCAATGGAGATTTTTTCTTGCCAGAAGTTTTTACTGTTCATAGCCAACGGGATTTTTAAGATGATAATCGGTGCTTACCTGAAACGCGTGGGCAACTTTATACAGTGCGTGCTCACTCATGCGCGGGCCAAGAAACTGCATGCCGATGGGAAGATTATTTTTTGAAAAACCACAGGGCACGGAGAGTGCCGGTGTACCAATGATGCAGTTAGGTACCGTAAAATAATCGGCCATATACATGGCAACCGGATCGTCAGCAAGTGCGCCAATTTTGAAAGGGAGCATTGACGTTGTTGGGCTGATCAAAAGATCGACATTCTTAAATGCCTGTTCAAACTCAGTGCGCAGCATGTTGCGTATGAGATTTGCTTTGTTATAGTACGCATCTTGATGCCCAGCAGAAAGAACATAATTACCAACAAGAATGCGACGTTTAACTTCAACGCCAAAACCATCATGCCGTGTACGTACGTACATATCGAATAGATCATCTGCCTCTGTATTACGCATGCCATAGAGTGAACCGTCATAGCGATATAAATTTGAGGCAGCTTCGGCACGATTGATAATAAAATAGAGTGCAATGCCATATTTTAAGTTAGGTAGATCGATGGTAACGATGCGAGCACCAAGCTTTTTGAGGTGTTCAATTGATGCTGCAAATGCTGTGCGGACTTCTTCATCAATGCCGTCGGCTTCAAGGGCATCCCTGATAACGCCCAGTGTAAGATTTGAGGGCATTTTACCATCTAATGTACGTGTGTAATCTTGTGCGGGAATTTGTAATGATGTCATATCATGTGGATCTGTGCCTGCAAGCGTTGAAAGCACTAATGCATTGTCGTATACCGTTCGTGTGAGCGGGCCAACCTGATCAGTTGATGAGGTGAGCGCGATTACGCCATAACGAGGAACAAGTCCGTAGGTGGGATACAAACCAACAAGATTGCAAAAGCTTGCCGGTGTTCGCACCGAACCGCCCGTTTCAGTTCCGAGCGCAAAAGGTACTAATCCAGCAGCAACTGCCGCAGCAGGGCCGGAGCTTGATCCACCGGGAACGCGATCAGTATCCCAAGGATTTTTGGTGGGGCCGTAGGCTGAGTATTCGCCAGAACTTCCCATTGCAAACTCGTCGCAATTGCCGCGGCCGATGGAATGTGCGCCAGCGTGTGCAAGACGCGTGGCAACGGTGGCATCGTATGCCGCGTGATAGTTTGCAAGTATTTTAGAACTAGCGGTTGTTAAGCGCCCCTTTTGACAGATGTTGTCTTTAAGAATGCAGGGAATGCTGCTCAATGGTTGTGCGGCATCGTGCGTTTTTTGCGTATCATTGACGACATCATCAAAGACTTCGATGACGGCATTAAGCTTTTGGTTGTGTTTTTTTATGCGGTCCGCATAAAAACGTGTAACGTCGTGCGGAGCTATTTCTTTGCGATCAAGATTCTCTTTAAGTTCTTTGAGGGTTATTGATGGTTTCATGATGCGACGCCCTCAGATTTTTTTTCATCCAAAATTTTGGGTACGGCAAAAAAAACATCGTCGACCTGTGGCGCTTGTGCGAGCACCGCCTTGGCATCGCTCTTGATGGCTACGTCGTCACGGAAAATATTAACGTTTCTGACGTGTTCGGCCTGGCGAGCGACGGTGACCGATTGAAGCTGGTCCATAGCGGATAAAATTTTTTGAATCTGTTGAACAAAGAGGTCGACTTCATGTTCTTCGAGTTTAAGCGCCGAAAGATTGGCGATGTGCATAAGCTCTTGTTTGTTGAACGTCGACATATGCTCCTCTCTCTAAATTCTTTTTTGATGCCACTTGTGGCTATTAATGCGCAAAAGGTATACAAGGCCAATAATGCCTGTCGTAACGTAAAAGCTTCCGTAAATAAGAACAAATTTCATTAAATTACTAATGCTGGGCAACGAGCTGAACCAATATGATACCGGTACGAAAAAGCATGAACATACGATAACGCGTGTCCACATAACGGCTTTAACATCCCCTGCGCCGCGTAGCGCGCCCGCCAAAAAAACCTGAGTGAAATCGAAGAACACCAAAAGACTTATGGGCGTAAGCGCTGCAGCTGCAAATGTGGTGAGTTTGTTTGCGGGATCAAAAAAGCTTACGTAGTATGTTGCGTTAATACATAAAAATATGAGTGTTGCCAATACTGTGAAGCAGGAAAAAAGATACAGTTTTTTAATGGTTGCGGTTGCTCCGTCGTAATCGCGTGCGCCGAGATAGTTACTGACAAGAAACGTAATAATAGTTGCTGAGGCCATTACGGGAACAAAGGCCATGCGTTCGAGATTTTTAATAACATCAAATGATGCAATTGCTTGTGTGCCAAGATGGGTAATTTGCTTGGCGAGCCAAATATATGAAAGCGCGATTGTTGTTTTGTCGACGACGATAGGCCAGCTGAGATTGAGTAATGTTAATGCTCGTCCAACGTTGAATACTGAAAGAAATATTTTGGCAAAATATTTCTTATAATCGGGGTTGGTCAAAATATAGAACAGCGCAATTCCTGCCATGAAGCCATATTCAATGATGGTTGCAACTGACGAGCCAAGGAGCCCAAGGCGGGGGAGCGAAAATTTGCCAAGAACCAATGCGTAGTCAAAAAATACAAAAGTTATAATGCCTGAAATGCACACCAACATAGGGACGCGTGTATTTTTGACTGCACGGATAAAGCTCAAGAGTCCGAAGGTGATAAAAGCGAGCCACATGCCGAAAGATTTAAGCATCAAGAACGGGGTGCCGTGTACCACCATATCTTCAGGTACGCCAAGCCAATGATAGAAGCCGGAAGCACAAAAGAAGAAGAACGTAAATTGGGCAAATCCAAGGAGAAACGTTATCCAAAAGGTATCGCCAAGATCTTCACCGCATTTTTCATGCTCTAGTGCGCCGTTGTGACGACCTATAATGGCGGTAGCCGCAACAGGGATAGCCTCGCCAAGCTTATTGAGTGCATGCAACACATTGGATCCCATGCCAAGAGCGCCATATACCGCAATGGATCCAAGTTGTGCAACAACCCACGAGTCGACAATTGAGGGAAGCGTGATCAAGATTATTTGTGAAACAAGTTCGGGGAACCAATAGCCAAGAATCTTATCAAACGACTCACCTTTGCTTCTGAGGCCCGAGAACTTCTTCAGCACTGAGATCATCCATCACCTCTATACATATATTGATGTGTCGTTTGGGAAAATACCGTTAAACAACTGCTAAAATACGTAAGAAAACAGCACTAAGACTTACACATTAACAAAAAATGTAAAGAGGCGGGGGTTTTATTGACGTTGCCAGGTAACGGTAAAACTTGATCCAGGCAATATCGCTGGTATGGCTTTGGCAGTGCCGCCGCCATCTATTAGCTTTATAGCGGCAGTGAGCCATGCAGCATTAGTTAAGTACCCACTAACATCGTTGATGGTTGTTTTGCAATTGGCGAAACGAATGGTAGCGAAATTTGCTAACGGTAAGAGGGCTGTATACGATGAAGGCGCTTCAACAATCCATTCTGCCGATTGCCGTTTAGCTTTTGATGATGTCGTATATTTCCCTGGAATGGTGACGACGACTTTTTGGGTCGTATTATATAAGCGCATAAGAAAAATGTTGTTCGATGTGTAGTTTACTGTTGCGGTGATTACATCGCCAACCTTCAGAGGGAAATCATTAATCATATTGCTGGGGGTGTCTGGAAACATTTGAAACCAGGCATAGTGGAATTCTTTCCCCTTGAGCCAACAATGACCGGTGCCGATTTGTTCAACTGTTTTACTTCTGTAGTAAAAACCATCCATTCCAACCCACATTACACAATAAGAATCGTTGACCGACGGCTGTATAGCTGGAACGGTCCACGTCCCAGCTATGGCACTCACAGAATTAAGTGCGGGCTCATTCCAATCAGTGGCGGCTACACACCCGCTCCAGCCATAACTATATTTCAATGTTGGTGTGATATCTTTTGATGGCTGAAATGCAACAGGAAGATTAGTTGGTGTTTGATGGGGTAGAATTGACGAAATTGGTGTTAGATGACATTCGATTTGTTTGTAGCCTTTTGGAATACTCAAGGCTGAAATATCGGCTGCTGGAATGCCGGTGACTAAGCGATCTGCTTCTATGATACCTGCGATTGAATTGTTTGCGGTTGAAGTATCAGCAGCGGTGATGAAGTGAGTGCTCCATAGAACGGGCAGTAACGCTATTGTTTTTATAAAAAGACGAGTCTTCATGAACTTTCTCCCTTTATGCACCGTTTAAAACTATCCTTTTTCAAAGAGTATTAAATTTTAGGCTTGCGGTAAATAACAAGTTTTTTTAGGGCGAGTTATTACTATGCGATTGGTCGTAACAGGTCTTTGATCTCATCGGTTGTGGCTACATCGAATGCCGTTTGCCCATGGATATTTCTGATGTCTAGATCGATGCTTATAAATGAGAACATAAGTTGGCAAATTTCTATTGGCGCATTAGCCCAGGCATTAACAACAATTGCGCCGAGATCTTGCGGTATGTGAGCAAGACCGACCAGAGATCGAACAACGTCAAGATGACCCTTTTTGGCTGCGCCATGCAAAGGAGTATCGCCAAGCGCATCCTGCGCATTAACATTTGCGCCCGCCTTAAGGAGAATCTGCACAACATTAAGGTTGTCATTTTCCGCTGCTTCATGAAGTGGGGTATAGCCCATCCGAGCTCGCGCATCAACATTTGCATGAGCATCAAGGAGAAGCTGAACAACTTCAGGATTACCTCTGCTGGCTGCATAGTGTAACGGGGTAGCTCCCTGCTTGTTTCTTGCCCTGACATTTGCGCCAGCATTGAGGAGAAGTAGAATTACACCGGGTTGGCAGCAATCGTAAAGTGCTGTATGCAAAGGCGTATCGCCTTTGTTGTTTTGAGCATTAACCTTCGCTCGATTATTAAGGAGAAATCGAATTACCTCAGGTGGACAGCCAGAATCAAGTGCTGTATGCAAAGGCGTGTTGCCGCCACCATCGTGAGCATTAATTTTTGCGTGATTATTAAGAAGAAGTTTAACCATACCAAGATTGTCATTGCTGACACTATTCAAATTGTCATCGTCGTAGATGACGGCGCAGTGGAGAGGGGTGACCTGGCAATCTTGTGCATTGACGTTTGCACCAGCCTTGAGGAGAAGCCGAACGGTTTCAAGATCAAGATTGTATGCTGCTATCAATAACTTTTTATTGAGTTGTTCTGAAGATACTACTGGAATTTCAGTTCTTTTGCATGAAGGTTCTTCCATACATAAAAGTTGGTTGTTGAATGTACAGTGACAGGCAAGAACAAGAGAAAGCAGTGAGGCTTGCGCATGGTTCTTCATAAATGCTCCCCATTTATAAAATTTAGTCGCTCTCTGCAATTCCCGGTAACAGGTCATCCGTTGCCGCTACAGGGCGGTTGATGCCCAGCATGTGCGCAATGGTGCCAGGTAGTTGGCCAGCCCATACTTTACGCGAAATGGTTCGATGTTTGCGTCCCTTCTGGCATACAATGAGTGGTACGTGGGTATCATAATCGTAAGGGCTCAAATGGCTTGTTCCTGTGGCATAATTTGATATAAGGCAGTAGGGTTCCGGCATGCAGATAATATCGCCCAAGCGATTCCGGTAGATGTGGTTCTTGTAAAAATTCTCTCGTGAATCAGGCTCAAAGTTTGCTTGTTTAAGGTCTGCATGTGTCCATACGTGTTTAATGCCTTCTTGCTGCGATAAAAATTTTACAAGGTCATCAACAACGGCGTGTTGAATTGTTGGGCTGACCGAAGCAAGTGCTTCTTTATTGAGAATGAAAAATGTTGGCTCGTAGATTTTGACGATGGCATCAAGGTTGTATTTTTTCTTAATAAGTTCATTCATCGACGCAATAAGATCTTTTCCCATAATGCGTTGTGCAAGCTTCATTCCCTGTTTACGCATGAGTTCTGGTATAGGTGCAATGCCATGGTCGGCGGTGAGTGCAAAAAGACAATTTTCTTCACCGAGCTGTTTTTTTGCGTAGTCCATGAACTCCTGAATTTGTTTATCAAAATGATAGAGCGTATCAATGGATTCACGGGCATGCGGGCCGTAATAGTGGCATAAAAGATCAAGATTCCCTAAACATATCCATAAAATAAGCCGATCATTTTTGTTTTTGAGCTTTTGATCAAGTGTTTCTTTTGCAAGCTCTATAAGCGCTTGGCTTGCATGTGGGGTTTTGAGAAAAAGTGAGTAGGGGGCATATGTATGGTTTTTGCCATTGTTGTTTTTGTAGAATGCATCGACATTGCCAATGGGAATAGGTACGCCGCTGGCCATGCTGCTAGAAAAGCTTGCAAACTCATAATTATCGATAAAAGGGAAAGCATAGGCCTTATCGTCAGACTCATACATGCATTGCCAGGTCAATGAGGTTAGTTTTGATAAGTTGAGTCTTTGATTAAATGCATCAATCCATAGTGGCGTTTTGTCAAAATAGTTTGTGTTGGAAATAAAGTTGCCCGTGTACTCATTAAACCAGATGGCCTTGCCCAACCGTTGTGCGCATGCTAGTGCTGGCTGTGGTTTAAGTGAGATGGCTACGGCATGATGTGCCGTATTATTGGTACGTGCCATAACAAATTGATCAGAGAGGCCGTCAACTCTGGTTTGGCTACAGGTAAGGGCTTCATATTTTGGATCATTGGGTGACTGCTGAGGCGTGAGGTATCCATACAAGATACCGTTATAGTGATCATCGAACCATTCATTTAAAACAACGCTGTGTTCTTTGGGGAGTGTGCCTGTGCTTAGTGCATGGTGCCCTGGCGATGTTTCGGGAATGGCATGGGCGTGGTATGCATTGGTATAAACGATGCCATTTTCAAGGAGCTCTTTGAGGCCATAGCGAAAATGATGACGAAGCTTGGGAATGTAATGATAAGAACATTGATCGATGATCATGATTGCTACCAGGCGCGGCGGTGTATTTTTTGATGCGGGAGTTGCTGCAAAAAATATGGTGACAAGTAGTAGGCCAAGAAGATGTTTTATATATTTGTGGCTCATGACATGCTCCTTTGTGTTATGAAATATTTTCTTTAGATGTAATCTATACGACCATACCAAAAGTGGGCGTGCGTAAGTAAAGAGTTGGGAGATATGATGTTAAAAAAAACAAAGTTTTTTATACTTTTGATGCTCTGGGTAAGTGGCGTACACGCGGTTACGTTTATGGTAACTAATGATCTTGATGATGCCATAGTGAGTAAAAAAATATGGGTACGCTTCAGTCTTGCCCCGCAGGAGTGTGGCATTATTAAAAATACCCTTCAATTTTCAGCTGACTCACCCGATGTGGCACTGACATCATGGCATCCGCTTGTTGAATCAACGAGCGGATTTGTTGATGCTTTTAAGAAAAATAAAAATATGCTGGTGGGGCCATTTGCTGGTTGGCTTATACCTGAAATTGTTAACGCAAATCCCACTTCAATATATGTGTCAGGGTTGGTTGTTGGGCTTAATGGTAAGGTTAAGCCGTTTAGCTGTGCCGCATTACTCAACAACAGAAGCATGCCATCAAATGCTGTTCCGATGAGTGGTGATGCTTTTGTTGCAGCTACGTCATCTATTGCTGTTTCTAGCCCATCGTTACCTGATCTTGAAAAAAGCTTTGGTGCTATTGAAAATAGTGAGCAACAATGGAATACGCTTTGTGCTTCATTTGCCGCAGTGCCGTGGTGGCGATTGTTTTTATGGTTTAACACTATAATGTGGCTCATTCTTCTTGTAAGAATTGCTAATTACTACCTGCGTTGGCGCCGTATTCCTGCACCACGCTGGGTGCGCCGTGATCCCAAATTGATTGAGGCTTGTATGGGGGCAGCAATGATTGATGTTGCTGCGCTTGGTTGTTGGCTGCTTACCGGTTATGGGCTGCTGGCATTCAATGCGGTGCTTTGCGTCATTGTGTTTATGTACGTGATTATAATTCCTGGACGCGAAGAAACGTTGTGGGGAAGATTCAAAAATATAAGTGGCATCACCTGCGGAATGCTGGTGATGCCACTTATTCTTAAGGCGTTGTTATCGTATTATGGAATGAGGTAGTTACCGTGAAAAATTCTTCTTATCTGTGTCAGGGTTTTGCGTTCTTTCAGTGAGTTGTTCTTTTTCTTTTATGATCATGGCGACCATTTTGTCAATTGCGGTGTCGATAGCGATATACATGTCAGGACCCTCCTGATGGGTGTTGAGGTTAAAAGTCCGTGTTTTGACATGAAGACGCGCCGCATGATGAGGATGTTGTTTATTTGCGGTGAGACCCATTTCGACGGTGAACGGGCTCATGTGTGCTTGAGCTTTTAAGATCTCTTCAATTTTTTTTAATTTTGCAGTGGCATGTTGTTCAAGGACGGGCGAGTGCGGCATATTGTGAAACGTTATTTTTATCTCCATTACGATCCTTTCTCGTGCAAAAAACGCTGGGCCATTTCCTCGTAAAACTGCGTACCTAAATAGCTTTCTTTAGTGTACGTATTTTCAAGAATTTCACGAATGCTTCCCGAGCTTACCACACGTCCACCGATGAGAACATAGACGGTTTTTCCAATCGAAAGTAGCTGGTCGACATGGTGATCTGAGATAACAACTCCGATGCCATTCTGAGCCATGTCAGTAAAAATATTTTTGAGCTCGTAAATTGATTTTGGATCAACGCCCGCAAACGGTTCATCTAAGAGAAGCATTTTTGGTTTCATTAAAAGCGCACGAATAACTTCGAGTTTGCGCTTTTGCCCGCCCGAAAGAGTTCCTGCTTTTTGTTGTAGCGTAGCGGTTAGGTGAGTTGCGGTAAGCCAACGATCGACTTCTTGAGTAAAATCTTTGTTGGGTATATTTTTCCAGGCTTCGTGATAGTGGTACACGATAGCAAGATTCTCGTGCACGGTAAGTGACTGAAAAAGAGAGCTGTGTTGGGGGACGTAGAGCAGTCCGGCTTGTACGCGTCGATAAATTGGCCATGCATTAATCGTTTCATCATCAAACAAGAGCATGTTTTTGATGGGGGCTGTGGCGGCGTGGGCCATTGGGGGCAGGAGCCCGATAATACTTTTAAGAAGCGTTGTTTTGCCCGCGCCATTGGGACCAAGGAGCACGACAACTTTCCCCGCTTCAGCATGAAATGTTACTGATGAAAGTATCTGCTTACGCCCTGCCATTTGGCTAAAATTATGCACGGAAAGGAGGGCCATTACGCCGCACCCTTGACAATGAGTGAAACAGGGCAGCCCAACAGATCGTAGGCATCACGCAAAATATTTTCGATGCAACTTAATTCACTTGGCCCAAACCATTCAGGATAATTCACCTGCAGAATAAATGTCGGTGTTGTTGCTTGTAACGGTGTTATCTTGAAGACCTTGAGCTGTTCGGTGGTGTGATAAAGATGCTTATGAGCTAGGCTACGTTGAACTGTTTCATCAAGTGTGAGGGGCTCAAAAGTTTGGCTGCATCGTTGCCACACGTTGGTGATTTGATTAAAAATTTTAATGACGTTTTTCTCGGTGACGCATGAAATCCACATTTGGGGAAGCTTTTTGAGTATAAATTTGTATTCATCAATGCTTTGCTTGAGTGTTGAAGTGTGATAGTCGTCGAGCAGATCAGTTTTATTGAAAACAACAATGATCATTTTCTTTTGTTCATAAGCATAAAAAAGAAGCTTAAGCTCCTGATCAGCGATTTTACCTTCTGAAGCGTCAATGACTACAAGAATGATGTCAGCAGTACGAATCGCCTGAAGAGAACTTTTAACCATGAGCTCTTCAAGGTCATCTTCAACTTTACGTGATCGTCGTACTCCTGCGGTGTCGGTTATTTGTATCAAATCGTTACAATGATATGTCAGTTCCGAAATAGCCTCACGTGTTGTTCCGGCAATAGGCGAAACAATAGACCGTTCATGTTTAATGAGCAAATTCATGAGCGATGATTTACCGACATTAGGTTTGCCGATGATGGTTACATTGTACGATGGAGCAGATGCTTGAACTTGTGCGGGAAGCGGAACCGCTTGAGCGATGGTGCCTAATAGTGTTCCAATGCCCGAACCATGGATGCCTGAGACAGGAATAAGTTGTTCAAATCCCAAGGCATAAAATTCTGGCAACGTATCTTCGACGATCGTTTGGTTATCTGCTTTGTTAACAACAACAATGACCGGTTTGTTTGACTTGCGTAAGACAGAGGCAATACGCGTATCTTCTTCAACTGGTCCATGTTTACCATCAACAACAAAAAGAATAAGCGTAGCGGCATCAAAAAGTTCGATTACCTTTGTATATACACGCTGGCTTATATCGTCTTTGTTACGTTCAAATGAAAGGCCACCGGTATCTACAAGTACAAACGATTTGCCTTTCCAGTCGACTAATTCTTGAAGATAGTCGCGTGTAACGCCTGCGCGTTCAAAAACAATACTTCGGTTTTGTTTAGTCATACGATTAAATAGGGTAGATTTGCCTACGTTGGTTCTACCGACAAGAAGAACTTGAGGATAATTGAGTTGTTGTGTCATAAGACGCCCACCTTCGTTTTTCTTATTTTACCGGGGAAATGGCGCAGTATCAAGGAAGCTTTTGGCCATTTAGCGGCATTGTGGGCCGATACGGGTTCGTTTGGTGCCTGAGCTTGTTGCTTGTATACAACGTTTGGCGTGGGCCTGTCACGCCATAGCTCCGTAGGAGCGACGGCGGACGGGATATCGCGTGGTTTTGGAACATAGGTAAATCCATTGCAGCTTTCAAAACAACGCGACAACAACGGGAGCCAGAGCGCCTTTGTTTCTTCAATTTTATTTTTAAAAAATGCACTGTCTGCACTTAATTGAATAGTAACGGTATGTGTTTCATCGTTAAAAGTAACAAATGTTGCTTGAGCACATATGGAACATAAAAGCGGATCATTAAGTTTTGTGACCTCTTGTAGAAACGCCCCCCATCCGCGACTTTGGTCCGTCGTCGCTCCCACGGAGCTATGACGTGACAGGTCCGTCTTCGCTGAAGCTACGACGCGACTTTGGTCCGTCGTCGCTCGATACACGTCGCTGGGCGACGCACTTCCGCCGTCGTTCGGGCTATGGCGGACAAGCGGGATGACCGGAATGGGCATTGAGGCGGGCCTGTCCACCGTCGCAGGCGTTTCAGCTTGTGCTGAAGCCTCAGCGGTCGGGATGGCCAACATGCCAGGGCCGCCTGTATGTGGAAGAGGTGCTTGTGGCGATATTGTGTCCCGCACTGTCGTTGGTAGTGGTGACGTTGGTGAGGTGTACGGTGGGGGTGCTTTTTGGCACATCTTAATGAGGTTTTCAAGATCAATAACATCAACCTGCTGACACAATTGCAGAAGGGTCATTTCTAAAAAAAGATGCTTCTTTGTGGTTCTGAGGAAAAGTTCCTCTTGAGCCCATAATAGCGTCAAAATTGCGGTCAAACGATTTAATGAACATGAGCGTGCGCACGCCTTAAGCTCTTCGATGTGCTGCGTCATGGACCCAGGAAGCGCTGTTACACCGTATTTTGTCCACAGTACTGCGCGGCACCATTGTATAATCATGTCCCAGAGTAATTGTGGAGAGCGTTGCTCGAAATTGATGAGCATAAGATGTTCAAGTAGTTTTGACGCATTTTGAGTAATAATTAAGGTAAAAAGGATGGAAAGTTCACCCATGCTTATTTTGCCAAGAACGTCGCGTACCGTCTGAGCGGTGATAGTGGCGTTTGAAAATCTTACGCGTTCAAGCAGGTTGATAGCATCGCGAGCTGATCCTTCGGTTTCATCGATAATAATATCAAGAGCCGTATCCTCAATGGAAATCTGCTCGCTTGTGCATAACATGCGTAAATGATCTTTGAGCTGATGCGCCTTAAGCGGCCCGAAAATGAGCTGAAAACAGCGCGAAACAATGGTTGCTGGTATTTTGGGTACTTCGGTAGTTGCCAAAATGAAAAGCGCGGATGTTGGTGGTTCTTCCAAAATTTTAAGGCAGGCATTAAAAGCAGCCTTGCTGAGCATATGTGCTTCATCGATGAGATATATTTTTTTTTGGCCAACCAACGGCATATAATTTGCAGCATCGATAATTTGTCGCACGTTATCAACACCAGTGTGTGAGGCGGCATCGATTTCGATAAAATCTGGGTGATTGCCACCCATCATAGCCGTGCACGAGGGGCAGGCAAGGCAGGGAACCGTGCATGATGTTGCGTCACGTTGAAAATTGGCAAGTTGCGCACAGTTAACTGCTGCAGCAAAAATGCGCGCCGTTGATGTTTTGCCGCATCCGCGTTGTCCTGAAAAAAGATACACCGGAAACATTCTGTTGCGAGCAAGACTATTTTTAAGCATTTTGATCGAAAGGTCTTGTCCGACAATCTGCTCAAATGTTTGTGATCGCCATTTACGTGCAAGATTTAAAGTATTCTTTTCTGTTGCCATGATGATGTAATAAAAATTTGTATAACTATCCAACGAACGGACCAAGTATAGCGATGGTAGGTGTGCCATACAATGTTTCGACAAAAATGATTGTATTGCACATTATGATGAGATTATCAGCCTGCTCAAAAGTGCCGTGATGTGCCGAGAGTGTAACCAAAGAAGGGATTGTCTGATGAAGAAGTCGCTGAGGTGCTGTTTCTGCTTCTGGACCATTTTCTTGAGCGTTACCACATTGTATGGCATGCGACAACGGTGTGCCGAAAATTTTGTAACAGATGAATCAGTTTTTGAATCCATGCCACAACAAGAGCAGGAGCTTTTAGTTTATGATGCCATTACCAATAAAGACGCATTGCAGCTTTCATTGTATTTAGTATGGGGATGGCCTTGTGATGCGCCTCTTCATATTGCAGCACATCCCAGATGGAATGCGCTTGCGTGGGCAATTTTCTTAAATCAATTGCCACTGGTGAAGTTGTTGGTGATCAAAGGAGCGAATATTGCGGCGGAAACCGATCCAGGGATTACGGCGTTCAGATTTGCGCACATGCGTAATAAAAAAGAAATTAGTGAATTTCTTGCCGACTATTACCTGCAGCACATTACCCCAACCATGGTGCATCCGCGTATTACATCAAATGCCGACACGGTTATGTGTGCATGCGGCGTATGCTGTATGTGCCTGATGATGATGGGGGAGGCCTTGGGTTGGTTTTGATGGTGGGATAGGGAGATAGAAAAGAAAAAGGGCAAGGTACAGAGAAATTATACCCCCGCTGCTTCCTTCCGGACCTGACGGATTCTGCATAATCTCAACTTACCTTACCCAACTTGCTTACAGTTTCATCTCCGCCTGTGCCCAGGTGGCTACGGAGGACAGGGCGTAAGTATGGCCCGCCATACGTAGCTACGAGCCGTTAGGCGAAGAGCGTAGTATGGAGAGAGAGGGATTCGAACCCTCGATGCCCCTTTCAGGACATACACGATCTCCAATCGTGCGCTTTCGACCACTCAGCCATCTCTCCTTGCGCTCTTAGTTAGATTTAGCTGTTTTTTTAATTTCTTTTTTTGCGTCGCTTTTAGCTTCAACTTTAGGCTCTGCCTTGACTGGCTTGAGAGCTTTGGCTTCATGCTTAGGCGGCTCAACCTTGATTTCTTTTTTAAGCTTTACTTCAGTAATAGGCGCCTTAGCGTCTGTAGCTACAATTGTTGGTGCAGCTTTGACCGGAGCAGCTTTTTCAGGAGCTTTTACGGTTGATTCTTTTACAGCTGTGTGCACAGGTCTTGGTTGGATTTGTTGCTTTGCACTGTGCGCCGCATGTGCATCGGCAGCAGCCTTAGCAGCAGCTTTGCGAGCCTCTTGATCTGCCAAGCGCTTTGCATCTTGTTCCGCACGTACTTTGGCTTGAGCAGTTTCATGCTCTTTGAGGCCTTCAAGGATGCGTCCCTCAAGATAACTAATAACGAAGTTTATCGCTTTAGGAGAATCATCGTTTGATGGAATGACGTGGGTGATTCCGGAAGGATCGCTATTGGTATCAACCAAAGCAACCACGGGAATGCCCAAGCTGAGAGCTTCTTTGAGTGCAGAGTGTTCTTTTTTTACGTCGATAACGATTATTGCTGCTGGTGGATAATCAAAATCAATAATGCCGCCAACATTCTTTTCGAGACGAGCAATCTCCTTTTGGATCATGCTAATTTCTTTTTTCTTATAGTGGGTTGCTGATTTTTGTAGCACATCGCGCATGTGAAGGAGGCGCGTAACAGCCTTCTTTACCTGTTCATAGTTGCTCAGTGTGCCACCGACCCATCGATGGATGACAAAAGGCATGCGCGTTGCTGTTGCGGCCTTTTGAATGATTTCTTGTGCTGGCTTTTTTGTGCCAACAAATAACAATTTGCCGCCAGTGCGTGAAACATCTTTAAGAAAATTTCCCGCGCGTTCAAGCAGAATCGCTGTTTTGGATACATCAATGAGATGGACACGGTTTTTTGCGCCCCAGATATATGGACGCATTTTAGGGGACCAGCGCGACGTTTTGTGACCAAAATGGACGCCAGCTTCAAGCATTTGCTTTAAATCGATCATATCATTCTCCGGGTTTTACCTATTGTTTCTTTGGGTCATCAAAGACCACCCGCGATGCCAAGAAACAAGAATTTGATTAATAAATAAACAAAAACAACCTCAAAATACTAGCAGATTGACTATATTTATCAAGCTGAAGAGTCTTCCTTGCCGATAACCGTATTGTTGTGAAGCGTTGTGAGATATTTTTTACCTACAAGGAGTGCGACAAGAGCCCATATTGCAGATAGTCCACATGAAATTGTGGATGCTGCGACTAGACACATATACGGTGCCGTAATGAGCGTTGTAATATAATTGAACGATGATCCCATTGTTTTGGATAATGTTCTGCCAAATGATTCGATCCACGCTTTGGATTTAAATTTGATGTCTTTGGTGGTTGGAATAAAGAGAATTTCACGTAATGGATGATTAAAGCCATAGTTGATTGCTCGCAAAATGACCATAACCACAAAAAACATACTGAGTGTTGGGCAAAGCAGAGGCATGATCGCGAGTGTAACGGTGATAATTGGCATAATCAGCAGGCACGCCTTGACCCCTACGCGCTTGAGCAGCGTTGAGGTGCCAAAGAGCGCGAAAAGGAAGCTTACAAATTGAAAGGTTCCTGTATACACCAACATGAAAAGGCTCATATCATAAACTCTGTTGTGACTTTCAAGTGACATCAAAACGTGCATTTGGTAGTCAAAAATGATGCTAATAATCTCATAGCTAAAGACGAGCCCAAAAATGCCAAGTACATACGGCTCCATAAGCATAAGCCGTAACCCCTCAAACATGCTTACTTTCTTTTTTGATCGTGATTGCTGTTCGTCATTACGATAAGCAGCTTCGTAGCCATGCAGATTTTCTGAGGGTATTTTAGTGGTAATAAAATAAATACAGGCAACAGCGAGCACAAGAAAGATGCCGGTTCCTGCCGTAAGACCTGAAATGATAATGCTTTCATCAAGCGCAATTTTTTTTAAAAAAAACCAGCTTAAAAATGATGCAGCTATACCACCAACGCGTGATGCGGCGACAATGAAGCCATAGGATTTGCCTGCAAAAGTGGGCGAACAGATGGAATTCAAAAAGCTCCAAAAAGTGCCAACAATAAGTGCCTGAAAAAGATCCATAATGATTTCAAACGCCCAGCCGGTCAAACGATAGGGGCTGGTTAGTGTATTGTGAACACCATACACCGGATGGGCAAAGAGAAGAGCGAAGACGAGTGCGGCAATCGCATAAAATCCCATGAAACAATAAACAACCTGGTGGCGTCGGAACTTATCGGTAATTTTTGCCAACAGCATCATTGCGGGAATGGTGACAAAGATGCTCAAGAACTTTGAAATTGGCTCATACTGGCGGCCCACAAATCCCAAAAAGATTGATGTTTTGAGGGAGCGTAAAACTGAGTAAGAGCTTATGATGAAGAAAAAGGCTATTGCGCTGAGGATGAGTTTGATGGCATCATGTCGATCAATGCCTAGTGAATTTTCTACTCGTGATAGCAGTCGCTTCCTTACCCCGAAGTTCATTCTCGCCTTTCGCTATAGGAAAATTAAGAGTTGTTATGTGCGTGTTACCTCCGGCTGATTGCCGTTCTCTCCAATCACCTGTTTATTATCAATGGCATTTTGAAGTGTTTTACCAAGGAAATAAACAATGATGAGCCACAAAAACGTTAAACCAAAACTCAAGCTGAGACTGGAGACAAGGGCAAAAGCAGGTGAAGTACATTTAAGTGCTTTGTTAAAGACAGAACCAAAACTTTTGGCAATACGCGATCCGAATGCATCCGTCCACGTCTTTGCCTTGAACTTGATATCTTTGGTTGTTGGAATATACAAAAATTCTCGTGTTGGGTGATTAAAGGCATAGTTGAATGAACGCAGTCCAACCAATACAGCAAAAAATACATTTGCTGTTGGAAAAAGATACGTGACGATCAGCAGTGAAAGACAGAAGAGCGGGAAAATAAATAATGAGATTCGAATTCCTACAAGTCGCAGAATTGGCGTTGTTCCCAGAAACGATATGACCAGGCCAATAGCGTTGAGAAAGAAGTAATATTTGGCGTAAAATGCCGTCATTGCGCCAACGGTTGGCAATTGTTGATCGGCATGTACGGCGACCCACCAATCAAAGATAACCACCATGACATCATAAAAAACGACCAGGGAAAAGATGCCCAAAACATAAGGTTTTTTAAGCATGATAAGCAGGCCGTCAACTGAACTTTTTAACATACCTAATATGCCAGAGCCGGCGTCGGATTCTCTTTTTTTATGCTTCTCAAGTTGATACGTTGCCTCATACCCGTGCATGATGGTGTCTGGCACTTTGGTAACCAAAAGATAGAGGGCAAACGAGGCTGCGCACAAAAGAAGGCTTCCAACGAACAATGCTCCTGGCAAAAAATGAACTTCGTTACCGGCCGAGCAGCACCCCAAGGTGATGTACAGAAGCGCCGATGCGATAATACCGCCTATTTTTGAACCGGAGACTAAAAAGCCATAATAATTTTTAGCATCTTTGGGGTTGTTAACCGAATCGGCAAAGGACCAAAAAGTTGCCGAAAAAAAGGCATCAAAGCTTTCCATAAAGAAATAGAATGCCCACCCCAACCAACGGTCGCTGCTTACCTGGGTATTGGCAAGACCATGTACCGGATGCGTTAGAAGGTAGGCAAAAATCATGCCTCCAATGGCATGGAAAATGGTATAGCAGTATAAAAGATGGTGACGACGGAGAACATCAACAAGTTTTGAATAGACCAAAATAAGCGGAATGATAAACAGAAGAGAATAGAGTTTTGCTTCAGGTACCTGGTACGCGCCTACCATTTTGGCAAAGATAGCCATTTTGAGCGGACGCCAAATAACCAGTGTGCATGACATAAGAAGAAATGTCAGCGCAAGGTAAAAGACCTTGGAGGTGTATTCAGGCTTAATACTCCACAAACTTTTCCAACTGAGCTTCGGTTGGTCGTACATAAGCTCCCCTCACGATAAAAGCTGAGGTTTTTTTTATATTCCCCCCGTGGCAACCCCTTCCACGAAAGGATTGTCTATCGGTGATGAGTGTAGGCTTACCTGGAGCACATTTCTCGTATAAAGTTTACCCCTGGAGTATAGGGATGGGTGTCAAAAAGTCAATTTCGCTGTGAGATAATTGCAGTTTATCCTTTATTTCCGCGCAATACGTGCTGTTTGTGACGCTGTAAAGTTTTCAAGTAGGACTATACTTTGAAAATAAAAGTTGATATCATCGTTATAAAGAAATCTTACTATTGACTATCATGAGAATTTAAAAGCTAAAGGGCTTATGGACGAGACGTTTAAACATGGTGAGCCGGTCTTTTTGCCGGTTCTTCCGCTTAAAAATATGGTTGCACTTCCACGCAGTATTGTACCGGTTGTTGTCGGTCGTGATTTTTCTATTAAGGCAGTCGACGCCGCGATTCATGGTAACAAAGAAATCTTTGTTACTGCTCAAAAAGTTACCGATACGGAAAAGCCATCACTTGATGATGTGTTTCACACGGGTACGCGTGCAATGATTGTACAGGTAGCGCGTATGCCTAATGGTACGCTTAAGATCCTTGTTGAGGGGATTGCGCGTTCACGAATTGTTGATGTAAAACAGAGCGACGGTTTTCTGGGCGTTATGGCGCAGGATTTGTATCCAACGCCGCTTGAAACAACCCCTGATAACACGGCGCTGTGGCGCAATCTTTTTGATCTGTTCAAAGAGTACGTTCAGCTTAATGAAAAAGTTTCTGCTGATGTGCTGAGCCTCTTCCACGGTATTGATGATATCGATTATCTTGCTGATACCGTTGCTATTCAAATGCATCTTAATTTTTCAGATCGACAAAAAATTTTAGAAACCATTGGTCTTAAAGATCGCGCTTTGCATATATGTGTTTTGCTGCGTAATGAACTTGAGATTCTTAAGGCAGAAAAAAATATTCGTAAGCGTATTCAGAGCCAAGTTGAGAAGAATCAAAAAGATTATTACTTAACTGAGCAGATGCGTGCCATTCAGCGTGAGCTTGGACGTGATGATTTTCAGCACGAGATTAATGATCTACGCAAAAAGGCAAAGAAAGTAAAGCTTTCATCCGAAGCTCGAGAAAAAGTTGATGCGGAGTTACGACGTCTTGAGCAGATGCAGGCAACATCACCAGAGGCTGCTGTTAGTAGAAATTACATTGAGTGGCTTTTGAGCCTTCCGTGGAGTGAAGTGACCAACGATACGGTTGGTATGGATGATGCTGAAAAAATTTTAAACAACTCGCATGCCGGGATGAAAAAAGCCAAAGAGCGCATTATAGAATTTTTGGCCGCCAAGAAATTTGCTGGTGATAATTTACGTCGTTCGCCGATTATTTGTTTGGTAGGGCCTCCTGGCGTTGGTAAAACGTCACTGGGGCAATCGGTGGCTGCGGCATTGGGGCGTGAGCTTGTACGTATTTCACTTGATGGTGTACGTGATGAGGCTGAAATCCGCGGACATCGTCGTACCTACATTGGTGCTATGCCCGGAAAAATTGTTCAGTCGATGAAGAAAGTTAAAGTTATCAATCCGGTTATGCTCTTGGATGAGATAGATAAAATGGCGATGGATTTTCGTGGCGATCCGGCTGCGGCATTGCTCGAAGTGCTTGATCCTGAGCTTAACAAATCATTTGGCGATCACTTTCTTGAAGTTGATTATGATTTGTCCAAGGTGATGTTTATTACGACGGCAAATGTGATTGATAATATTCCTTATCCATTGCTCGATCGTATGGAAATCATTCAGCTTTCGGGGTATACCGATCAAGAAAAGCTTGAGATAGCGCAAAATTTCTTATTACCAAAACTGCTTAAAGAACACGATCTTAAAAATCAACAGGTGACGATTCCTGAAAGTATCGTCAAAAAAATTATTGATGAATACACCAAAGAAGCCGGTGTTCGGCAGTTGGAACGTGTGCTCGCCAAACTTCTGCGCAAGGGCATTTTGCTGTTGCTTAAGGGCAAACCGGATCAGCATGTTGTTGTTGATGATGCGATGCTTGAGCAGTGGCTTGGTGCGGCTTCATTCAGACGCGATGAGCGTTCACGTGAGCATGCGGTTGGTGTTGCAACAGGTCTTGCCTGGACCGAAGTTGGTGGCGATGTGCTTGATGTTGAGGTAACAGTCATGAAGGGCAAGGGTACCTTGACGATTACCGGTCAGCTGGGCGAAGTTATGCAAGAGTCGGCACAGGCTGCGATGAGCTATATCCGCTCACGCGCAAAAGACTTTGGTCTTAAAGAAAATTTTTATGCAGATGTTGATGTGCACGTCCACGTTCCTGAGGGAGCAATTCCTAAAGACGGTCCGTCTGCCGGCATTACCATGGCCGTAGCACTGACCTCAGCGCTCACACAGGTTCCTGTCCGCCGTGACGTGGCTATGACGGGTGAAGTAACATTGCGTGGCAGGGTGCTGCAGATTGGTGGCCTTAAAGAGAAACTGCTCGCTGCGAGTCGCTTTGGCGTTATCAAGGCCGTTGTTCCTCTGAGTAATGCTAAGGATGTTAAAGAATTCGCGCATGAACTTGATCCATCACTCGAAATTGTTTACGCCACACACATGGATACAGTGCTCAAAGAGGCTCTGGTTGCAAAACCATATCTTAAGACGATACATAAACGAAAAAAGAAAAAGAGCTAAAGGCTTTATGCTTTTGGCTTGAATAGCAGTATCTAATATCCCGTTCGCAACCTGTTTAATCTAGCTAACGTGGACGCGATTTCTGTCATCCCTGACGCACGTTTTTTTTCATACTGGACGCACGTTTTTTTCATACTGGACGCACGTTTTTGTCATCCCGGGCAACGACCCGGGATCAAGAATTACCGAGTCTTGGATCAATCAAAAATGTCACCACTTAAGTTGTTTTTTTCGCCGTAAAGCATCGTTGACATATAGACAAAATATTCTAAACGGCCAGCTTGCAAAATAAAAAGCTTTTGGGTCCCCGCATTCGCGAGGACGACGTAAGATTGATTATCGTCATAATCGGGGTCAATGAGCAGGGTCATCCCGCTTTCGCGGGGATCTAGAAGTGCGCCCACTGGGCGCACAACATGGATTCCGGGTCCTTGCCCGGAATGACAAAGTTGCCCGGGCTGACGAAGATTTTGCATTCTAAAATCTTTCTTACAGAATGCCACGCACAAATAGGTTTCGAAAGAGGTTTACTAAAGGCTCTGAACAAGTGTTTCCACAACTTGCTGCACTGCGCGTGCTTCATCATGCAGCCATGTTTGGCTGCGCGCGCCAATGGCATGCCGCGTAGTATCATGTTCTAGCATCATGCGTGTTGTGTATTCTAATTCTTCAGGTGTACTTACCTGAGCAATCCCCTCAACTTTTCTGAGGCGATCAACGATATCAGTGCAGTTGTGATAATGAGGACCGATGATTGTCGGCACGCCCCACACAGCTGGCTCAAGCAAGTTGTGTCCACCAACAGGAACAAATGTTCCACCCAGAAAAAATACATCAGCATACTGGTAGAGTGAGAAGAGTTCTCCTAGGGTGCAGACAAGTATGATGTCATGATTTCCCAAAATTTCTTCAAGCTTCTGCGTGCGCATCTCGCGTTGCGTAAGCGCTGGAACCATCCCCTCTGTCCATACAAAAAAACGTAGCCCTGTGCTTTTTACTTTGGTAATGAGTTCTTCCTGCCACCCAAAATGTCGTGGCGCAAGAATGAGTCTGAGGTTGTTGTGTGCTGTACGCAGTGTGGTGAAAAGCGTGAGGTAGATATCGGCTTCGCCGGGGTGGAGTGAGCCGACAAGAAGCGTGGGGTTTGTGCTTCGCGCCGTTGCGAACATGGCCTCTATCCGCTCCATCTTCCCTACCACATTATACGCCTTAAGATTGCCCAGCACTGACACTGGCGTAGTAATGCCAAGAGCATCAAAGTTCTTTTTATCCTGTTCACTCTGGGCAAGAATGAGGTCGAAATAGTTATACAACTGGTTAAAAAAGTGTCGCACCAAGGCTTGTCGTTTGCGCGAGCGCTGGCTGATACGTGCATTGAGAAGTATCAATTTTACTTTTTTATAGTGCCCAATGCTCACCAAGTTTGGCCACAGTTCAGATTCAACAATGATGAGTGCTGCTGGTTTGATACGTGCATATGCACACCATAGTGATGCCAAAAAATCATAGGGCATATAGCTGAGGTGATCGATATGGGTGAGTTGCGTTTGAGCTATACGCATGCCTGCACGTGTGCCAACGGTGACATAACAATCGGCGGCAGGATTGCGGCTCTTAAGCGTAATAATAAATTCCTGGAGCGAAAGTACTTCGCCGACCGAAACAGCATGCAACCATATGGTGTGGCGACCAGGAGTTGATCGGGGTACCCACCCCAAACGTTGTTTGAGGTTGCCGATAATGCCACGTTTGACCTGTAGAATACCGATAATGATGATAATAAGGGGAAATGCGATGATTTGGATAAGTTGGTAGGCAATAAAAAACAGCATTAATGACTCTTTTTGTGTTATAAAATTTCTTTTAGTAAATAATTGACTTCGAATCTACCGAATTTGTAGGTTAAAAATGTAGGGGCTGTGGTGGGAGCAGCGGAAAAAGTGTAGCGATTTTTTCAAAAAAGGGGATTTATATGAGAAAGTTTTTTGCAATGCTCATACTTTTGGGCTTTTTATCAGGGATTGGCATCAAGCTCTATTCGGTGACGGTATTGGATGGCGATGACTATGTGCAGGGGTATGGGGATGATGAGCCCGAGAGTTGGGATGATGATAATAATGATGGTAATGATGTGAATGAGGAATAGGGAGAGGTAAGAGGAGAGAGGCGGGGGAACCCGCCTCATTTTTCCCAATCCGGGTCTTCTTCTTCTGGTGTTTCTTCTTCTGGCTCAACTTGTTCTCGTAGGTTCTTCAAAAGCTCCGATTCACGCAAAAGCCCTTTTCGCCGGGCTTCTTCAGCCTCGAGCTCTTTGAGGAGTTTCTGCTGCGCTCGCAAGTGCTTAGTCTGTATATCTGTTGGATTGATCATTTCTTCAAGCATTTTTATTTCATCTTTGATTTTCGTAATAAGCTCGTCAGCTTTTTCAGTTTTTGTTCCGTGACGGAGGCCTCCCTGCCCTTTTGTACGAATTTCTTCGAGCATTTTCTCGCGTTGCTTTGGTGGAGTGGGTAGTGGTTTAACTGGTCCCGGACTGTGACTTAGGCCTTTGTAACCTGGATAAAGTTGTTTTAACTGTTTAAGCTCTGCCTGTTCTTCGGGGCTGATTGTATCGTTTTTTTCTCGAATCGAAAGCTCATCGATTCGATTTTTTTGCGCTAGTTCTTGGAGTAGCGGTATTTGTCTTTCCCCTTGTTGTGCTCTTGGCGATGATGGACGTGGTGAAGGCGCCGGCGGAACCTGTGTCATTGGCGTTGGCGCTCGTCGGGGGCTCGGTGCTCTTGTTATGACGGGTTTAGGTGCCGCTAATTCTTTTTGAAGCGCGGCAATTTTTTTTGTTATTTCATCATCTGAACGGCTAATTTCTTTGAGGGGTACTTTGGTGTCTTTTAGGGCATTCAGAACATCTTTATTGGGGATACAATTTATGAGCCGTGATAGATTTAGGGCGGTAGTTTTTTTAATAAATGAAGGTTCAAGGGGGAGTTTTTCTTTGCTAGAAGATTTCAACTGAGGGGTAGGTATTTTTTTCGAAGTAATAATTGATTGTTCAACATTATTGCGTAACATTTCATCATAAAAATAAAAAAATCTTTTTTTAATAACCGATTTAAGAACATTGATGTAAAGAGTTAATTGCTGAGTTATCGCCGCATTTTTGACGATTTTGTCTGCGTTTTTATTGAAGAAATCACGAATTGTGAGCGCAAGGCTGGCATCTTTCCCTTTATAGAGATCAATGATTTTTTGTTGGATTGCGTCCAACTCATCTGACTTAGGAGTTGGTTCTTTTTCAAGATCCGCGATTTTTTCTTCTATCGTAGCCTCTGAAAGGCTAATATCCTTGACTGTTATTATATCTTTTAAGGCATCAAGAGCTTTTTGATCCGGGACTGCGTTGATGAGTTGTGATATATCCCGTGCATCGGCTTCTGCGATAAATGAAGGGGCTGGCGCGTGTACGTCTTCCGCGATTTTAGTGATAAAAGCACTCTCATCGTCGCTGCGCAGTGTTTTTGCATAAAAATAAAAAAATCTTTTTTTAATAACCGATTTTAGAACATTGATGTAAAGAGTTAAACAATTAATTATTGGTGTATTCGCTTTGATTTTGGCTACGCTTTTATTAAAGAAAGTACGAATGGTTAGCCCAAGATCTTCATTTGTAGTTTTATAGAACTCGATGATGTCTCGTTTAATCTTGGCCAATTCATCTGGAGCTGGCACTTGCTTTGTAGTTACTGGTATTTTGCGCGTTGATGGAGCCGGTGATACGACTATTGGTGTTTCCGGCATTGGAGGAGGAGGTGGTGGTAGTTCACCTACTTCGAATAAAGGATTTTCAAACTTTTGTTCTGCCGCGGCACGTTGCTGCTCGATTATATAGTCCTTTTTCCGTCTTTCGGTTTGCGCTTTTTTTAGGGTTCCTATTTCTGCGAAGAGAGGCGTGATATCAAGGCTTAATAGAACCGCGCCGAATAATGCGATGACAATAAGTGGAGGCGCCTGCCAGTTAAAAACATATGATTTTGTTTTCATGTTCGCTTCCATAAAGTTAGTGCTCTTCTTGGACCATCGTTGCTTTGAGCTGTGCGATCTCTTTGTGTACCTGCGACGGGCTTTCGTGGGTTGGATTAATGTGTTTATATTTTCTGTTTTGTTGAAGTACGATCTCTAGCTTAGTAAGTACTTCAGCATATGGAACATTTTGCATCAGCATGCTTACAGAAAGAACTTTATCAGGATCAAGAGCGCTTTTTGCTTGCGGTATAAACATATCATTATTGATTGTGGTGATTTCTTTGCTGATGATGAGTTTGATGACATTGATGAATAAAATAAGAAGACGAGTTTCAGCCGGTTCAGTTAGTGCGGCCTCATCGTACGTTATTTTGTTTTTATTGTGATAAAAATACCGATTGAGTTCATTGGCTGCAACTATTTTGTCATCAATTTTTGGTGTTTCGTAAAGATTAATGAGCTGTTGCTTTGCAAAATTTAGGTCACGGTGCGTAATCTTTACTCTTACAAGATTTCCGGTTTTTGGGCTTACGGGATCTCCCCATGTTGCACTTCTTTTTCGAGCATCTGCGTGTCCGCTCAGCATGCACAACAGGGCGCTTGTACATATAATTCGATTGTGCTGAGCAAGAATTTTTATAAACACCATTTGCATCTCCTTTAGAGGTTGTGCGTATCGCAATAAGTTATCGAAGGTATATAAAGAAATGATCAGTGAAGGCAAGGTTTTTGAAAAAATTTGCAACATATACGGGATGCTCTGTTCAGTATGATATGATGGCCTTATATGAAAGGGTAGATGATGAAGCAATGGTTACTTATAAGCTTGGCTCTGTGTGCGGTGCACTATGCGCATGCTTTTGATGATGTCTATTATTACCGAAATATAGCCTCCAATGATGTTGCTAAAGAAGAAATTTATAAGGAATGGGCTCTGAAATTTGCGTATATTCTTCCCAAAAAATTACGCGAGGGGGGACAAAAACTTTTAACTACCGGTAAGACGTTTGGCGTGCAGGTGATGAAGTCTGCGGAAGACAGGTTTGATAGCCCAAAAAGTAAGGCTGATATTGATCCGTTTGTGACGACGTTTAAGATTAACCGTGATGAAAGTGTTGAATCTATAGAAAGTTTTAAAAATTTTAATGAATTTTTTTATCGAAAATTTAAACCCAAAGTTCGCATCATTGACGGCCGGCCCAATGTCCTTGTTTCTCCTGCCGATTGCAAACTGAGATTGTTATCAGGCACACGTGGCGATCAGGCAAAATTTTATATCAAGCAGGAACCATTCAATCTAGATTCTTTTTTGGGGTATCGAGTTCAAAAAGGGCGTCTTGTTGATTTTGGTCAGGAGAAAGTTAATCAAGAAGCAAAAGAATTAGCCAATACATATAGTCAAGCATGGGCTTTGATGGTGTTCAGGTTGGCGCCGACCGATTACCATCGTTTTCACTTTCCCTGTGATTGCACCGTGACGCGTATTATTGACCTTAAAAAAGGCACTACATATAGTTCGGTAAGCCCTATTGCCTACCGTGGAAAAACGTGGCCGATTAGCGAAAATTATCGCAGAATTTTAAAACTAGAAACAGAGTGTTTTGGTCCTATGCTCATGGTGATTGTTGGTGCTGCGGGGACCAATACCATTGAGTTGACGTTTGGCACAGAAGAACAGCGTGCTGCACTGAGCGCATTGCCTAATGCATCAGAACCGGGCGCAACAGATAATTATCTTCGCTGTTACAAAGGGCAGGCGTGCGGGTACTTTGCGTTTGGCGGTTCAACGATCTGCTTGCTCGTGAAAAAAAATTACGTCATTCCCCCGCAGGTCCTGGAACAGCGCTCAAAGCTTGATGTGAAAGACAAGCACAATGAAAAAGCCTACGAGACGGCAGTGAGAGTTGGCCAAGGGGTTGCTGTTTCGGTAAGCGAGCATTGGGTGGATGTCTATGAACAACAATTAATAGATTATTCAGGATATAAAGTAGACGTAGTGGCCAAGCATCTTGCGACGCAACACTATCTTGATCAACTTGATCCGTCTAAATATTCTGGGGAACTTAAACGGCCTGGCAAAGACGATAAGGGGCAGCCGTATACTGATCAAGCGTATTTTAATGTTAATGAGAAGATAATGATTGACGCTTCTTTGTTATCATTACCAGAAGGCAAATGACAACCAATCCAAAAAGTGCATGCACCAGTGGCGCTTGGCGCAGATCGGCATTAAGCCACCAGGGCAACGTGCCGATGTATGTTACGCAAGGAATGCGGCGGAGAAAAACTTTTACAAATACTACCCCTGCATGCATGCCCATGCCGACGTACAATTTCCCCGTAAGCGCAAAGACGAGATTAAGCATCAACCCCAATAAAAATAATCCAAGACCAAGCCGCCAATTGGTGGTAACCATATCAAGCGGATTGGTGATATTGTGTACGAACATAAAAATAGTTGATGTTAACAATGCGCTTGCAATCGTCGACATACCCTGACGGAAAAACGGATACAATGTACCGCGAAAAATAAGCTCTTCGGTCCATGCAAGAAAAAAAGTAACAACTAACCCCCAGAGCAAGCTACCGCATTTTGATGGAATGAGCGCCAAAAGCTCAGGATGAAATTCCGCAGCTCCGATAACAACTGCTAAAGCAATGACGCTACTATGAAGTAGTGAAAAAAGCGTCAGAAAACCAAAAAAAGTTTTGAGCCATTGAACGTTTCTCAAAAATAAAACATTGGTTGCGAAAAATTGTCGCATAAAGTTGCGCGAAACAGTAGAGAGCAGCAGTAGAATATGCACAATAACAGCGATGGTGAATGCAATTTTGCCGACGCCGCGATTGGCGAGCAACGTAAATGTTGGATCAAGCCATAGCGCGAGTGGTTGAACGATATGAAACGTGAGAAAAAGAGAGAAGGCCGATAGTGCTATCGGCCCTACATATGCTGACAAGCGTTCGAGCAATGATGCTGATGTATTCATGCAGAACGAAGTTGCTCTTTGAGGTGCTTACCAGGCTTGAAACGAGGCACGCTGATTGCTGGCAAATGGATGCGTTGCTTGGTTGATGGATTAATACCAGCGCGTGCAGGACGGCGTGAAAGCCAATAGGTTCCAAAGCCGGTCAATGAAACCTTACCACCCTTTTTTAGTGTACGTTCCACGATGCGGGTGAATGATGAAAGAACTTTAGCGATATCTTTTTTGCTGAAGTTCGTCTCTTCGCTCAAGGCGGCTATCAACTCGCTCTTGTTCATAGGCATCTCCTACAATAGTTACACCCGTTTTTACGACATTTCTATGTGAAATTTAGAGGCTGCCGTTTCGTTTGTCAAGCAAAAGCGCGCATTGCTGGCACTAAATCTTTGAGTTGTGTATTGATATTTTTAATGATGAAAAAAATAGTGCGGCCACGCGTCGCAAAACGAGTTTTCTTTTCTGGGAGAAAAGGCTATGCGTGATATTTTTGATAGTCATAAGAAGTGGTACAATTAACCATTTACGAGGAGTCGCATGTTTATTGATACCCATTGTCACCTTAATATGATGACACAAAAAAAACCGGATGAACTTTTGCGCGAAGAAGATTATCCACTTATCGATGCTATTGTTCGTCAGGCGCATGAAGCGTGTGTAGAAACTATTATTAATATCGGAACGGGAATTAACGAAAGTCTTAATTCAATCGCACTTGCACGACGTTATAAAAATGTTTATGCAACCGTGGGAATTCATCCAAGTGACTGTGGGCAATATGGTTCGGGTTCTTTGCGTCAAGCATTGGCGCCCTTGCGTACCATGCTTGACCGTAAAGAAGAAAATAAAATTGTTGCGGTGGGTGAAATAGGTCTTGATTTTTTCCATAAGCCGTATGATCGAGATCTGCAAATTGATTTTTTCACAGCACAGATCGAACTTGCTGGTGAATATAACCTTCCCGTCGTTGTGCACATTCGAGAAGCAGGCGACGATGTTTTAAAAATTCTTGAGCAGTATCGTACACATAATCTTCGCGGCGTCATCCACTGTTTCCTGCAGACTGAAGAGTTTGCGCGTACGGTGCTTGAATGGGGATGGTATGTTGGGCTTGATGCGCCTATTACCTATCCAAAAAATGAAAACTTACGTCAGTTGTTTGGTCGTATTCCGCTTAAGCACATTCTTCTTGAAACAGATGCGCCTTTTTTACCGCCACAAATTTATCGAGGGAAACAAAACTCTCCGGCCTACATACCGCTTATTGCTGATGCACTCGCATTATTGCACGGTGTTGATCGTTCAACAATAGAAGAAGCAACAACTGCAAATGCTCAGAAATTATTTTTTGGGCATGAGGCGACGGAAACCAAAATCTAAGAACCAGTGGCTCAGGGCTCCAGCGCAAAAAAAGGCGGAGCACATCGCAAAAAGCAGGCGATGATGTTCTACCTTAGTAAGTATGATCCCAGCCAAAATTGCCGAAAGGGCAATAATAAACCACGGACGGTGTGTGAGTGTGCGATGGGGAATGAAGAGGGCCCCAAGGCATACAGCAACTAAGCATAAAAAAACCGACACATTATAAAGAAGCGAAAGCGGCAGTGCGGGAATCATGGCGATAAAGAAAAGTTTTTGTATGGTGCTACGTGTGTCGATATCAGGGAAGAGCGAGCCTAGAATTGTGCAACTGAGAAAGAGTAACTGTGCACGCCACGTGTGTGGTGCTGTGGGAGCTAGGTGCGACACGGCGTACGCTGTAAGTGCGTATGTTATGACGCCGCCGGCAATATGTCCTCGATACGTTGACATTTACAACAACCTACTCAACTTTGTTCCTGGATAATAGAACCCCAAAATCCCTTTGGTACTCCATCCGTGCTCTACCATCCACTTGCATCCCCACTGGCAGGCGCCGCATTGGTGCCCATGGCCCTTGCCCATAATGACGACACGGTCTCGTATCTTTTTGATGCTGAAATTCAAGCTTTTTATTCTAGAGATCATTGAACCACGCATCTCAATGCCGGTAAGCGAGTAGGGTGTTTTATTTTTGTCGTAGATTCTCATTTTATGCACAATGCCTGCTTTGTCACAATCGGTTATTTTAACCGCGGTGATAGAGCCCTTAAAATTCTTGAGCCGCTGTGTAAGCCGAGGATTTTCTTTAAGCTTTCTCAAAAATGAGTCGGCGTGAAAATCTTCCTTCCATCGATGTGATGAACTTGCAGAACAGTACGTGCATTGTTTTTTACGGCATAAATAAGGTTTGCTGGTGTCGCGATTACGCATATTGGCGGGAACTGATCCTCCGCAACAGATATCAAACATGGCTAATGCGATACGATTTTTGTACGTAAGAATGAGGCCTTCTGTTTCATCAACGGCTTGGCGTAGGTGCGTGTAGTTGTGCGTGCCGTTATACACCTGATGCAGGTTAGTGTTTTTGATGTCGTAAAAGCGATAGCGTGGATTTTTGAGACGTGCTTGCTGCATCAGAAAAACAGCATACGTGCGTGAGATGATAGCCTGAATTTTTTGCATGCCAAAAGGCCACGAAGGAATGCCTTCACTTCGTACGACCGAGCATACATAATCTTCGAGCGGGAGCTTATTAATGGTGAGTAATGTTTTGGTGGCATGGTCGACGCGGATAATAAGATTTCCATGATATGATCGGCTACCAAGTGTCAATTTGTTGTTATGGTCACAAATTTCAATGCTGTCATATTTAATGTGACGATATTTTTGATCGTGACACTTCAAGTATAATTGCCCCTCGCGGCACACCAGACGGAGCTCCTGGTCCTTGTAAATTGCAGTATTGCCAGCTCCCGCAGGACTTTCAAGAACAAATCCAGCTTTAGATTTAATCAAGAATTTTGTTTCATGATGTGTGTTTTTCTCATCGAGTAATACGCGAATCTTTTTTACTGATGGAATATCGATATCGTTGTCAGGTTCACTATTTGCAAGAGCAAGGCTAGCGGCCAGAATCAGGGTTGTAAAAAAAAGAATACGGACTGGAGGGTTTTTCTTTGAATTCATGGTGGAGTATTTCGCTAAAAATCGTGAAAACAGAATGTTCGTCAACAAGACACTCTTTATAGCAAAATTTTTTCTACATTAATAGCGGTTATTGGCGTGGTTGCAAACTGTTTTTTCTGAAATGTTTCTTGTGCTTCTCAGGCTGATAGCGCTTGGGCGTGAATCAAAAACAGGGAAACATGCAAAAGCTCTTATCGCATCTGAGCAAATGAGACATGCGCGGGTGGGGTGGCATAAGAAATAACGAATGCTAATCAATCCCCGCGATCAAATGTGTCAACGTCGCGGGGATTTTTATTTTTTTATCAATGCCAAGATTAGCAAGTTTGTCAGCGACTTTGTTTTTCTCACGAAGGACATGCGTAAAGGTGTGTGTACAATTTTTAAGCAGCTGTACGGCAACTCCTTTAAGATGAACAAGCGCGGTATTTTTGATGGCATACTTACCGGTCATTTGTCTAACGAGCAACTCTGAGTCTGAAAAAATATCAAAATGTGGCGTGACGATGTGGTGTTTTTCACAAAAAGCATGCGCCAACGCAAGTGCACAAACAAGAGCCGTGTATTCTGCTTGGTTGTTGGTTTTTTCACCAAGATAAAAACCCTTTTCTACAACAAGCTTGCGATTATGGGAAATGGCAATGCCAACGCCCGCAGGCCCCGGATTGCCGCGGGCAGCACCGTCGATAAAGATGACAAGCTTTTCAGGTGTCGGTGCTCTATGTGTCTTTGGTAGTACAGAAGTACGGGCGAGCAGTTCAGTTTCATCGAGCAATGATAACTGTCGGTCCATGATTAATACTCTGCCTTCTCTGCGTCCTTTGCAGCCTCTGCCTCATAGTACAAGAAGCGGTAGCAGCTGCGACAGACGACAACTTGGGATTTTTTAAGTTTTGAAAGATCTTGATGCAAAATAGTATAAAAACAGGCGCCACAACTACCATTAAGCACAGGAACAATAGGATCGGTAACTGTTGCGCGCATGCGCTCATATTGTGTTCGCCATTCTGCCGGCACATTTTGAAGTGTAAGCTCTCGTTCGGTGACAGCTTTTTCATGCTTGCCCATGAGTTGCGCAAGATTCTCTTCTTTAATGTGCTGATCATGCGTGCGTACCGTTGTTGCTTCGGTTGCGCTAGTACGTAAAACATCAAGCTCTTTTTTGAGTTCATCTACGGCATAGAGCACTTTGAGCGCTTCTTCATCAAGCTTGGTGCGTTGACGTCCTAGATCGGCTATCTCTTTTTCAAGCGCTTTATACTCTTTTTGATTTTTTATGGTATCGAGTTGTGCCCGTTTTTTGTCTTCCGAAATTTTGAGTTCTTTGAGCGTAAGCTCCTGCGTGTGAAGACTTTTTTGTGTATCGATAAAGGCACGCTCTTTGGTGGCGACAAGATTTTCTTTTTGCGCGTTAAGCTGATTGTCTTTAAGAATGCCATTCTTGATGCGAGCAATTTCGTCGATGAGTTCAGCGATTTTTTTATCGCAATCTGCAACTTCTTTGAGTTGCTGCCATAACGATTTTCCGGTCATAACCGCCCCTCGAAAGTCTATAGGATTTATGGTGGGCCCACCAGGAATTGAACCTGGGACCGTTCGGTTATGAGCCGACTGCTCTAACCCCTGAGCTATGGGCCCCCGTGAGTCGATGTCCAGGTAAGTCTAGAGAATCTTCTAAGAGTTGTGAAGCAAAAAGTCCCTAAGGCGACAAGAATAGCCGAATTCATTGTCATACCAGGCGCATACTTTGCCCATTGATCCCGTAGTCTGGGTGAGCAGACTGTCAAACACGCATGATGCCTCATTCCCTATAAAATCTGATGAGACAAGGGGAAGGGTGCAGTATTCCAAGACGCCTTTGAGATTTCCATCAGCATATTTTTTAAACGCCTGATTGATGCCCTCACTGGTAAGTGGTGCAGTGGTTACAAAGTTGAAATCGATGAGTGAAACATCGGCAACGGGCACGCGTAGTGCTATGGCCCGAAGTTTGCCCTCAAGTTCGGGGAAAATTTTGGTGATGACTTTATCAGCCCCTGTTTTGGTAGGCACAATATTGATGGCCGCTGCGCGCGCACGGCGTGGATCTTTGTGTTCAACATCAAGCAAGACTTGATCGTTGGTGTAGGCATGCACCGTTGTCATAATGCCATTGACGATGCCATATGTTTCGTGCAGTACCTTAATGAGCGGTGCAAAGCAGTTGGTGGTGCAGCTGCCCATGGCGACAACATGGTGGAGCTGCGCATTGTATGCCGTGTCATTGATTCCCGGAATGATAGTGATGTCTTCATGACTTGCCGGTGCGGTAATAAAAACTTTTTTGGCGCCACCACTGCAGTGTTGACGAGCCTTTTCGGCATGTGTAAAGCACCCGGATGATTCAATAACCCAATCAATGCCAAGTTCTTTCCAGGGCAACTTTGCAGGGTTTGCTTCTGAGAAAATTTTAATTTCATGTCCGTCTATGGTGAGGGCGCTATCGCTTAAACTGACGTTACCGTGATATTGGCGCATTACAGAGTCAAACTTAAACAAAATATCAAGGTGCTCAGGGCGCGTTGGTCCGGTATTGATAGCGACAATGTGCAACTTTTCTCGTGCCGCAGGACTTTGCATAACACTGCGTAAAAAGCTACGGCCTATTCTTCCAAATCCATTGATTGCAACGGTAACTGCCATGGTACAAAGGCTCCCTTTTATAAGTGGTAATCTCTGAGGAGGTGGATAAGAGGCTCAACGCCTTCTTTTGATTTTGTGTGAATAAAAACGTTTGGTTGATAGGCGATAATATCGCCAGGAAGCTGGTCTCGTTCGCTATCGCTGAGAAGATCAATTTTGTTGAAGACGTAAATCATTGGCTGGTCGACGTCCAGTTCCTCAAGCGTCCTTCTGACAACTTCTATTTGATTTTTCCATGCAGGATTGCTGATATCAACGACATGCAAAAGAACTTTTGCGTAGTGAAGCTCATCAAGTGTTGATTTAAATGCTGCAATCAAATTGTGGGGAAGTTGACTGATAAAACCTACCGTGTCGGAAATGAGTGCTTTTCTGGTGCCATCGACAAACAGTTCGCGCGTGGTTGTATCCAGGGTTGCAAAAAGTTTGTTTTCAGCGAGCACGCCGCCCTTGGCAATACGATTAAGTAAGCTTGATTTACCGGCGTTGGTGTACCCGATGATACACATGAGCGGTATGTTACTGTTGATGCGGCGTTGACGTTGTATCTCGCGCGATCGTTCAAGCGTTTCGAGCCGTTTTTGCGCCTGTCGTAATTTGTCGGCAAATTGACGCCGCATTTCCTCTTTGGCAGTTTCGCCAGGTCCGCGCGTGCCGATGATACCTGCCTGTTGCGAAAGTTCTCGGCCACGGCCAATCATACGCGTTTTGAGGTAGCCAATTTCTGCCATTTCGACTTGAATTTTGCCTTCGGCGCTGTGAGCTGATTTTTTGAATATTTCCAAAATAAGCTTTTCTCGATCAAAGATGGCGCAGCCGAGTGCTCGTTCAAGATTGCGCTCTTGCAGTGTGCTTAATGGTTCAGAAAAAGCGACGAGCTCAATGGCGCGATCGGTGCACACTTTTTTGAGTTCTTCAAGCTTGCCCGTGGTTAAAAAAAGGTTATTGTCGACCGAACGCACTTTCATAAAATACGTTTCATCGTAGGGGAGTTCAAGCGTATGAATAAGGCTCAAAAACTCATCGTAGTAATATTGTTGATCGTCGATGGGGTTAGAGGGCGCGTAGACGCCGACGAGTAATGTTTTGAGGTGGTCTTGGTTTGGCGTGTATTGATGAGCCATGTGTCAAATCCCTGGTTAGATAAATAATATTTTTTAATCCTACCGGGGATTGGGTAAAAAGGGAAGCCGCCTACGTATGAGTGAAGGTAAGTGCCTTACTTTTTTCGAAACTCAAGAATGTGTCGCGAAGCTTTGCCACCCTCGTAGAAATATCCAATGTCGACAAAGCCGACCTTTTTAAGCGCGTAGTAGCTACGTTTGTTCCACAATCTAACATGGACGATAAAGCTTTTTTCATGGGGCTTAAGGCGGAAGTAGATAGCGCTAATGAGCTTAAATGCCTCTCGGGCGCGTCCGCCGCCCCAGTACGCCTCATTGAGCCACCACCCAAATTGGCCTGGGTCGTCTTCATTTCTGTCACGGATCTCAATTTCACCGATGAGTTTTTGGTCTTTATTGTCAAAAATGCAGTAGAGAAGAATAGTGCCATTTTGTGATTTGCTGAGTTGATCTTGCAGATAACGAATTGAATAATCCAGCGTTATGAACTCGGGAAATTCAAGGTTTTGGCGAACAATATTTGAAAATGCGTTGTGGTAATCAATGAAATATTCTTTTTTAAGTGCGCGCAACGTTATAACCTTGCCCTTAACTTCTTCGGGCGGTGCGGTAAGTATGCTTTCTTGTGGCGCAATAACAAAATAATAATATGCTCCATATCCAAGTGATATTGTGGCAACAAGAACGACAGATGCCAATACTACGCGGCGCGTGCGCAACGCACCCCACAGTTTTAAAAACATGTGCTTCATAGGAAATCCTTCGCTTGTACCCCACCCAACGACAGACCGTGCAGGTTTGCATGGTTCTCTGGTGTTTACTGTACAGGAGAATGAGAAGAGTAATCAACTAATAGAAATTTTCAATAGGTATGTGTGAGATAGATAAAGAAATAAGCCCCCGGTGGTGTGCCGAGGGCTGTGGTGTCGATAAAAAATACGCAGCTTATGTGGTCGTGGTGGATACTGGTTGTTGTTCTGTAAAGTACGTAGAAAGTTTTTCACGGAAAGTGTTTATTTTTTGGGTGACCTTGTTTGCGAGTTCTGTATCTGTTTTTGTGTTGCGTGCTCGAATTTTTTCGATTGCTTTGCGAATAATGGTAAGGTGCTGCCAGGTTCGGTTGTGGGCAAAATCAAGAACTAATTTCTTGACATCAGGTGTAAGGTCTTTTGGCGCGGGAGAATATTTGTTGTTAAGATAATCTGCGATTTGAAGGTCATGGATGATCGTGCTGATTTCTAGGAAGATAACGAACTCTGGGGCCTGATCAATAAAATTGCTACAAAGATAATAGCCAACAGTGAATGGATTGATAGGTATTTCTGCAGCAGAAGGGGGCAAATTTGCAACTATAGATCGAGTATCAGAAGAACTTGCAGCAACAGCAGAAGGCCCCAATTCTATTGGCTTAAAGCTTGCACCACTTAGTTGGAACCATACCGGTGCCTCACTTACGAATGTAGCCTCTCCGGCAACATTAAAAACCAATGCTGCAATACCACAGGCAGCATCAATGTCTTGTTGTTGTGATAATTTCAAAATATTTCGCTGTTGCGCTTGAGGTAATTTCTCGAATTGCAGCCATGCAATTTTTGACTTGAGGCTAGCAATCTCTGCTTCTTTCTTGTCAACTTGAGGTATGAGCTTATATAGTCCAGCATTCGAAGATTCTGTGCTGAGTATCTGAAGACTCATGAGTTGTGTGCTTAAGCTTGTCAGTTCAGTAGTTGCTGTAGTGAGCGCACTCTTGAGTTGCTCCTCAGTTGTCTCGCCAAGCGATTTATCCCTTGACGTCCTTCTTTCTATTATGTTTTGCAAGAATCCATGCCAAAATTCAAATGCTGATTGCAAATCGGATAGAATAGTGGTTAATCCAAGCTTATCCGGTATTTTTGTATCGAGCATTCCTTCAACGGCTTCAGATATGGCGAATCGATCAGCGAGGTAGCGTAGCTTCCTTTGTTGCGCATCTTGTTTTGGTATTCCTGCCGTTTGAAATGCCAAGTCTATGATGGCTTTGTTGACCGTAACAAGAAGATTATGCGCTATCTGAGCTTGCTTGAGATTGGTAATATCTTGTGGATCTGGTTGAGAATCCAACGCAGTTGCAAGTTTCGTATCGTCGAGTAGTGTGTCAGCGCTTGAAGGGAGTGCAACTATTTCATTATCAGTTAACAGTGATGCAATGAAAAGCTCATCGGTGAAAATTTTGAGCTGTTGTTCATAAAAGTCATGAAAATCTAATATTGCCCACTCCAGAGCAGTAAGTTTTTGATTGATGTCTTTGCGCCATGGGTAAAGAAGAAGATTGATCTGAGTTGCAGATATGTTTTGACTTTCGAGTGATTTTTTAACTGCATGAGCTGTTGCTATCAATGCTTGAAGCTGAGTAGAAGCTTTGCGGAGTGTTGTATCACCAAGCTTTGCATGCAGTTGGTTGAGTTTGTCAATAAACGCTTGAGCGAACGCTTTTTTGTTCTGATCGGTTTCATTGGGCGGTACGAGGCGCCATAAGATTGCCTGTGGACTTGTAGGTAAGTTATGCCCAAGAATGAAGGCTGCTTCTGCATGAGTGGTATTTATTGTTTGATAATGGTTCTTAAATGCGGGAATAGGCCAACTGTTCTGTAATTTTTTCACCCACCCATTCGCTCCCAGTAATTGTTCATGTTGATTCGTATTTATGCGGAGATTTCCAATGGCGAGATTAGTTGGCTTTTTACTAAACCAGGTTTCGTGAATGGTTTTAGCCAATATTCCAAAGGGTTGAGCCTGCTCAAGTATCGTGCGAGCGTTGTTGAAAGAGTTTGCATCAATGAGCAGTATTTCTTTTTTCTGAAGCTGCTTACAACGATCGATTGTATTCTGAATTCCAATATCGATTCCATCTGCCTGGTGTGTAAGCTTTTCAAGCGTGCGTTGTATTTTGTTGCTATCTTTCATCTGAAGATTGACGATGAGATCTTTAATTGTTGCGCATAACCCTGTGTAGGTCGCCCCAGAATTGGGTATGGTATTGAGCAGGAGATAGGTGTTGGCAGCTTGTACAAGTTGTTGAATATTCCAAAAAATTTTCTGTGCTGTGTTCTCTTCGCCATCCTGGTAAACACCATAATCAAGATTATCCATGACGGTATGAAGCTGATCTCGATATTGTTTTTCTT
>Ga0172379_10000657_pt1 | contig 83539 bp, 66 predicted proteins | sample GrowelOW334metaG_FD_119756 | JGI IMG/M metagenome (GOLD analysis project Ga0172379, IMG submission 119756) | Groundwater microbial communities from an aquifer near a municipal landfill in Southern Ontario, Canada - Groundwater well OW334 metaG | ecosystem: Environmental > Aquatic > Deep... | reverse complement strand
GTGGCCTGCGAGCGGAGGGATATAAATACCTTGCTATTGGGCTCAACTACGTAGCGACGCACGAATTCGCCGAATCACGCTTATGTGAGGGGTACCTGCGAAAGAGCAGGGGCGAGCTAAACGTCCTAGATTCCGCCTTTGAAGCGGCCGACAATGACTATGATCGCGCCCTATATCTTTTTCGAGCGGGCTATAAGGCGGAAGAGGCCGAGGTTCTTATGCTCAAAGCAAGACTCTACTGGCTCATGAATCGTCGGGATGAAGCTCGCGCATTGCTGCACGAAGCCAGAGAACTCGCGACCGCCGTCGGAAATCGGGAAGTTGTCGTTGGATCGCAACAACTGTCGGAGGAAATCGACCGCCAGCCTTCGTGACAACGACAAACGTACTCAAATGAACGGTTGCCCACCACTTCGCTATGTACCCGTCGGCTCCTACCGACTCCGACGGGTGACGGGGGTGGGTGGGATCGCCCGGGTGCGAGGCGATTTGTCATCTCAGCCCGAGCAGCGGGCGATGGTAGGGGGGGGGTCCGGTGGACCCTCCCACTACGGAATCAGAGTCGTTCTGGGTGGGGTCTTGGAAGCCCGCCCCCGGCAGGACCCGGCGGAGGATCAAAACGCGTTCGGCACACCCCTTGACAATCGACGGGGATGATGTATACTCATTGTAGACACACTTGGAGGTCCACCATGACTACGACCATTCAAAAGTGGGGCAACAGCCTTGCGTTGCGCATCCCGAGTTCTTTGGCTAAAGACATTCATCTGCGCCAGGGGTCCTTGGTTGATGTGGCTATTGTGGAGGGAAGGCTGGTGTTGCGGCCCAAGGGAGAACGCAAAGTGTCGCTGGCGCAAATGCTCAAAGGCATCACGAAGGAGAACCGGCATTCCGAGCAGGATTGGGGCGGAGCCTTCGGCCAGGAAGCCTTGTGACATCACGCTCTTATTGCCCGAAACGCGGCGACGTGGTCTGGCTTTCATTTGCGCCGCAAGCAGGGCATGAGCAAGCAGGCCATCGGCCGGCGTTGACTCTCTCTCCCGAGGCCTATAACCACAAGGTCGGACTGGCCCTATTCTGCCCGATCACGACGCAAATCAAAGGGTATCCATTCGAAGTTCCTGTCCCCGCCGGCTTAAAGGCCTCCGGTGTCATCCTGGCGGATCAGGTCAAGAGTCTCGATTGGCATGCCCGAAGCGCCCAATTCTGCTGCAGGATTCCGGAAGCAACTTTAGCGGAAGTGCTGCAGAAACTCGATGCCCTGTTGGACGCATGATTTGAACGGACGGGGAGATAGGTGACCAATGGCAAGCCGACACGTTGATCTCGCTCGACTGGGCTGGAACGAGTGGTTCGAAGAAAGGGCGAAATGCGGACCTGCGGATACTATCGCCCGGGTTGTTGCGGTCGATCGCGGCTTGTTATTGCTCATCGATCAAGCCGGAACCTTCCGGGCAAAGTTGGCAGGCAATTATTTATACAGGAACCGCCTGTCTCAGGAACTTCCGTGCGTAGGGGACTGGGTGTCCGTGGAAAAACACCCGACTGACGATTCCGGGTTGGTCCACATGCTTCTGGAACGACGAACTGCTCTGCGCAGAAAGTCAGCAGGAGCCTCCGTCGAATATCAGATGATCGCGGCGAACATGGATCACGTGTTCATCGTTCAGTCATGCCACGTTGACTTCAACCTCAAGCGGCTAGAGCGTTATCTCGTCATGGTGAGGGATGGCGGGGCAGATCCTTGCGTCCTGCTTACCAAGACGGACTTGGTTGCGCCGAACGTTCTGGCATCCCAGTTGGGGGAAATCCGCGCCGCGGGTGTTGCGGCGCCGGTGCTGACCTTGAGCAACGTCACGAGAGAGGGCATCGACGACCTAAAACTGATGCTGCGGCCCTCAAAGACGTATTGCTTTGTCGGATCATCGGGAGTGGGTAAGAGCACGATCATCAACCAGCTGATCGGCCGAGAAAGGCTCCAGACAAAGGACGTCAGCGCAACGGGCGAGGGAAGGCATACGACCGTCCGCCGGGAACTGGTCATCCTCGACGGCGGCGCCTTGGTCATCGATAACCCGGGTATGCGCGAGTTCGGAATCCTTGGGGCCGAAAGCGGGATAGGCGACAGCTTCCCCGACATCATCGGGCTCGCATCGGGTTGCCGCTACAGGGATTGCAGTCATGCAGGCGAGCCTGGCTGCGCCGTGCTTGAGGCGGTGGATTCAGGCGCCCTTAGCCGAGAGCACTACGACAATTACATCAAGCTCAGGAAGGAGTCCGAGTTCCATCAAATGTCCTATGTCGAGAAGAGAAAGAAGGATCGGGACTTTGGAAGATTCCTCAAGTCCGCCAAGAAGGATCTCGAAGATCAATAGCTGGGACGAATTTCCTGCCCGGAACCTTCATAGAAGCAAGTGTTTAAGGTTCCGGGACAATTTGATATCCTTCCATTGACGAGGCGCGGACTTGGAAAGGCCGCGACCATGCAGAAAAACGCATCGCGCATCGGACGAAGAGGACCTGATCCATGGGACGGGTACCAGAACGCAAGGCCGCGCCGACCTATCTGCTTGCCGGTTCCGGCAGGCTCGCTAAGCATTTAAAGCGCTATCTCTCGCGTTCGGGGTACGAACTCCGGCTTTGGTCCCGCAACGGCGACCCCGCCTTCAATTCCATCTCCGCCAAGCGCGTGCCGGACCCCTTCGAGCGCTTGGCGCTGGCCGCGCAGGACGCCTCCTGCGTGCTGCTGGCCTTAAGCGATGCGGCCATACCGGAGATCGCGGGACATAAAGCGCTCTCCCGAAAGCTCCGCGTCCATTTTTCAGGAGCGCATAGCTGGCCGCGACTGCATGGAGCCCATCCGCTCATGAGCTTCGGTCCCGAACTCTATCCCTTGAAGACGTACGCTTCCATCCCTTTCGTATGCGAGAAGGGCCGCGCGAGCTTTCACCGCCTCTTCCCCGGCCTGCGCAATCCGAGCTTCACGATCGAGCCGGAGCAAAAGCCGCTCTACCATGCGCTCTGCTCCATGAGCGGCAACTTCACCGCCCTGCTCTGGCAGGCCGCCTTCGAACATCTCGATGGGAAACTGGGCCTTCCGCGCGCGGCCCTTGAGCCCTATCTGCGGCAGGTCTGCGCGAACATCGCGCGCGATCCGGCCTCCGCGCTGACCGGTCCCTTGAGCCGAGGCGACGGGGGAACCCTCTCGGCGCATCTAGCCGCGCTGAAAGGCAGTCCGCTCAAGAACGTCTATGCCTCCTTCCTGGCGCTGCACGGAGCAAAAAAACAATGAACGTCCTAGAACTGCGGGAACGCAAGCTCGCGGGCAGAAGAATCTCCATGATCACCTGCTACGACGCGTGGTCGGCGCGGCTGCTCAACAACGCTCAAGTCGACATGCTCCTGGTGGGAGACAGCGCGGCCATGGTCATGCACGGGCATCCCGACACCCTGGCCGCGGACGTGGACATGATGGCCGCGCACGTGCGCGCGGTGCGCTCCGGCGCGCCGGCCAAGTTCATCGTGGGCGACCTGCCCTTCCTCTCCTTCCGCCTGGCCTTCAGCGACAGCGTGCGCTCGGCCGCAGCCTTGATGAAGGCCGGGGCCCATGCCGTGAAGCTCGAAGGCTGCAAGGGCAACGAGAAGCTCATCGCGCATCTCTGCGAGTCCGGCGTGCCGGTGATGGGCCATCTGGGGCTCACGCCGCAGTCCATCCACCAGCTCGGCGGCTTTCGCGTGCAGGGCCGAGGGAAAGCCGCGGCCACGGCCATCCTCGAACAAGCCCTCGGCCTTGAGAAGGCAGGCTGCTTCAGCATCGTCCTTGAATGCGTGCCCTCGGCCCTGGCCCGGCGAATCACGCAGAAGCTCTCCATCCCGGTCATCGGCATCGGCTCCGGGCCCGACTGCGACGGCCAGGTCCTGGTCCTTCAAGACATGCTCGGGCTCAACGCGGGATTCAAGCCCAAGTTCCTGCGCCGCTACCTGGATGGAGCCAAGCTCGTCACCGAGGCGGTCGACCGCTATCACCGCGACGTGCTCGCCGGCCGCTTTCCGGATAAGGAAGAGAGCTATTGATGCCTGCACACAAAACAGGCCATAAGGCATCAATGATCGTCTGCCGCGATCTGAAGTCTTGGACCAAGGTCCGGGAAGACTGGGGAGGGCAAGGGCTCTCCTGGGGCTTCGTGCCCACCATGGGCGCGCTCCACGCCGGGCATCTGGCGCTGGCCTCCCGCGCAAAGGAGGAGAACGGCCGCGTCCTGGTCAGCATCTTCGTCAATCCGACGCAGTTCAACGACCCCGAGGACCTGCGCCGCTACCCGCGCCCTCTGGAAAAGGATCTCGCACTGCTCGAAGAACTCGGCGCGGATGCGGTACTCGTGCCGGACGGCTCGGAAATGTACCCGCAGGGCCGACGCTTCAAGCTCTCGGAATCCGAGCTTTCCGCGGTGCTCTGCGGAGCCTCGCGACCCGGACACTTCGAAGGCGTGCTCACCGTGGTGCTCAAGCTCCTCATGCTCTCGGGCGCCCGGCGCGCCTATTTCGGGGAGAAGGACTATCAGCAATTGACGCTCATCAGCGACATGGTCAAGGAGTTCTTCCTGCCCGTGGAGATCGTGGCCTGCCCCACGGTGCGCGAGCCCGACGGGCTGGCCATGAGTTCGCGCAATCTTCTGCTCAGTCCGGAACACCGCGCGAAGGCGCCGAGGCTCAACGCGCTGCTGCGCTCGGGCCTGCCGCTGCCGGAGATCCGCCGTACGCTCGAAGCCGAGGGATTCCGAGTGGACTATCTTGAGGAACGCTTCGGACGCCGCTTCGCCGCCGCCTATCTTGGGACCGTGAGGTTGATCGACAATGAAGTCCTCTAAAATCCTCTTTGCGCTCACCGGCTCCATCGCCGACTACAAGGCCTGCCAGGTCATCTCAGGACTCGTCCGGGAAGGCCACGAAGTCCAGACCGTGTGCACGCCCGCGGCCCTCAAGTTCGTGGGAGAGGCCACGCTCTCGGGTCTCACGCACAGGCCCGTGTTCAGCGACATGTTCGCGCCCCGGCACATGATGGCGCATATCGACCTCTCCCGCTGGGCGGACATCGCCGTGCTCTGCCCGGCCACGGCCAACACTCTGTCCAAGCTGGCGCACGGGCTGGCCGACGAGCTCGTCAGCTCGCTCTTCCTGGCCTGGGAGCGGGAGAAGCCCTGGCTCATCGCGCCGGCCATGAACACGCGCATGTACGAGCATCCGGCCACGCAGGAATCCCTGCGGCGGCTGCGGGACTTCGGAGCGATCGTCCTGCCCACGGAGTCGGGCACGCTCGCCTGCGGGGAAGAAGGCTCGGGCAGGCTGCTCGCGCCGGAGCGCATCCTCGCGGAGATTCGCAAAGCCCTGGCCTCTCGCCGCGCCGCGCCCAAAGGCCGCGTGCTCGTGACCTCGGGGGGAACGCGCGAGCCCATCGACGCGGTGCGCTGCATCGCCAACGCGAGCACCGGCAAGACCGGCGCGGCGCTGGCCGACGCTTTCGCGGACGCGGGCTGGCAGGTGACCTACGTGCATGCGCAAAGCGCCCGCCTGCCCGGCCGGGCCATGGAGCGAGTGCCCTTCCTCAGCTTCCAGGACCTCGATGAAACCCTTCGTTCTCAGCTGAGCGGCGGCCGCTTCGACGCCGTCGTGCATGCGGCCGCGGTCGGAGATTTCAGCGTGGAGCGAGTGGAAGGCTCTCCTTGCGCTGAGGACGGCAAGCTCTCATCCGGCTCCGGACTGGTCCTCACGCTCAAGCCCAACGCCAAGCTCGTCGAACGGCTCAAGGACTACGCCGGAGGCAATCTGACGGTCGTGGCCTTCAAGCTCACCGCCTCTCAAGACGAGGCCCAAAGACGCCGGAGCGTCGAAAAGCTGCTGGCCTCGCCTTCAGTGGACCTCGTGGTCCATAACGACATCAACGAACTGCGCGCGGCCCCGGAGCGCCACCCGGCGCGGATATTCTCCAGGCAGGGACTTCTGCACTCCGTCGACGACGCGCGGGGGATCGCGGACTGCCTCATCGAAGCCTTTGAAAAACGCGACGGGAACAAGACGTCTGCCGCCCCGCAAGGAGTCTGCGCATGATTCTCGTACTCGACGTCGGCAACAGCCACATCTACGGAGGCCTCTTCAAAGGCGAGGAGATCGTGCTGCGCTTTCGCCGCTCCAGCAAGGCCGGATCGACCTCCGATGAGTTCGGAGTGTTCCTGCGCGGCGTCCTGCGGGAGAACGGCTTCGACCCCAAGGACGTCCGCGAGACCGCGATCTGCACCGTGGCGCCGGAGGTCCTGCACTCCCTGCGCAACGCCTGCGTCAAATACTTCGGACGTCCGCCCTTCGTGCTCCAGTCCGGGGTCAAGACCGGACTCAAGATCCTCTATAAGAACCCCTCGGAAGTCGGCGCCGACCGCATCGCCAACGCCGTGGCCGCCACCCAGCTCTTCCCGGACACGGACCTGCTCATCGTGGACTTCGGCACGGCCACGACCTTCTGCGCGGTCAACAGCCGCCGGGAATACCTGGGGGGGGTGATCCTCGCGGGACTGGGCATCTCCATGGAAGCCCTGGAAGCGCGCACCTCGAAGCTGCCGACCGTCGAGATCCTCCGGCCCAAGCAGTGCCTGGGCCGCGCCACGGTCGAGAGCATCCAGTCCGGCCTTTATTTCGGCGCGATCGGCGCGGTCAAGGAAGTCTGCGCGCGCATCAGCGCGGAGTGCTTCGCCGGGCGCAAGCCCAAGATCGTGGGGACCGGGGGCTTCGCCTCGCTCTTCGCGGACGCGGGAATACTCGATGAACAGAGCCCGGACCTGGTCCTTCGCGGGACCTATCTGGCCCTTCGGATGAACGAGGACGCGCTGAGCGCGTCCGTGAGGTGACGCCATGCTCTTGACCCTGCTCAAATCCAAGATCCACCGCGCGACCGTCACGGGCGCGGACCTGGACTATGAAGGCTCCATCTCCATCGATCCGGCGCTCTGCGACGCGGCCGGGCTCCTGGAGTTCGAGCGCGTGGAGATCTACGACTGCAACAACGGCGCGCGCTTGGCGACCTACGTTCTGCGCGGCAAGCCGGGCGAGGTCTGTCTCAACGGCGCGGCCGCGCGCTTGGTGCACCCGGGCGACCCGGTCATCATCGCCTCCTATGTGGAGATGACTCCCCAGGAAGCCGCCTCGCACAAGCCCACGGTGGTGCTCGTCGACCGACAAAACCGCGCCCTACTGGATTCCGGCTTCCGCCGGAATGACGAAACCATTCGGCTCGCTCCGAACGATTTCTCCTTGCGATAGACTTTTTGCCGCGGGCTGTGCTGGTTTCCCATAAGACCTAGAAGCAGTTAGGCCCTTTTACAGTCGTTTCGGGAACCGAGAGACCCAACCCTCGGCCTGAGGCTTCTAATATAATTGATGCATGACTAAAATCGCATTGGCTTTGTTCCTCCTAGTCCCAACCCTCAGCCGAGCCGAGTCCCCTGTGCTTGACACTCTCAAGAACAGCCTGGTCGACCTGGATCGATCCGGCTTCTCCATCCCGAACGGACTGTTTGAAACGCAAACGCCCCCGGCCATACTCGCGGAAGCCTCGGTCATCCCCGCGGTCAAGGGGACCGAAGACCGCGCCGACGGGAAGCTCCTGCTCACGACCGTCCACGCCTCCGGCAAGACCGAATACCGCGACGCCGACGGGAAAGTCCTGCTCACGGTCGGCCGCGCGCCCGAGGATGCAATCGAATACCGCGACGCTGATGGGAAGCGCCTGCTGATCGTTGCCACGCGCGACGGCGTCGAATACCGCGACAACAGCGGCAAGGTCTTGCTGAAAGCCGTCCGCACGTTAGCGGGCGTCACCGAATACCGCGACGCCGACGGAAAGGTCCTGCTCACCAGAGGCCGCACAAAGGTCCAGCTCACGAGCATGGGTTCGAGCAACGAATACCGCGATGCCGACGGAAAGGCCCTGCTCAATATCGTCAGCGCGCCGAAGCGCACGGAGTACCGCGACGCCGATGGGAATATCCTGCTCACGAGAACCGACACTCACGAGAGCGTCATCCGATACGAATACCGCGGCGCCGATGGGAAGATCTTGATCGAGGCCGTCTTCTCCCCCGAGAGCGTCGAGTACCGTTCCCGGGATACGGCGGCCCTATCCTCGATCTTGGCTAAGTTCGCGGGAGATTCTCCCGCCGCGCCCGCGGGAGTAGACGCAGACTCCTGGAAGCTGGCATTGAGCGCGGCTCGGGTCGGCCTATTCGCTTCAGGCGATTCCCCCGTGCCGCTCATACTGTTTCTGCAAAACAGCCTTCCGGAACCGGAAGCTTGGAAAGGTCCGCTCAATCCCCTCTACATGACTAAACCGTGGATGCGTCTTCCTGGAACCCCGGGTTGGTAAGCGCAGCGCCTTCCATTTATAAGGCCCACACAAAGGAACTCGACATTACCGGATAAGAACGGCGGGTGGAACAGAGGGAGAAGTCCCTCCCGCTCCCGTAGAGGGGGACCCCGCCGTCTCCCGAACGCCGCACGCCGCGGGTTTGGGGGGAACTGGTTCCCAGGGGCGCGGGGGAAGGGAGGGACTTCTCCCTCTGTTCCACCCGCGAAAAAAATGGGTAAGGTCGAGATGACAAAAGTCATTGTTCCATAGGGAGGAAATTTCGGATAATCCGCGAGATGGTTACGTTGGCTGTCGCCGTGTGCGCCGTCGCCGCGCTCGCATCCGCGGGCTTGGCTTTTTTCAGCAAGAACCTCTACTCCAGCGCCTTCTGCCTCTTGGCCGTGCTCCTGCAAGTCGCGCTCCTCTTCTGCCTGCTGGGCTCCACGCTCCTGGGCCTGCTCCAGCTGCTCGTCTACGCCGGAGGCATCATGGTCCTCATCGTCGCGGCCGTGACGGCCGTGGGGCCCGAAAGCGGGAACGCAAAAGCCCTGGGCCCCTCGCGCGCGCACGCCTGGGCTCTGCTCGCGCTCTGCGCGGTCCCGACCGCCTTCTTCCTCATCGCCGCGCGCCATTGCGCGCCGTCGTTGCCCCCGGCCGCGATGCTCGAAAAGTCCATGGCCCGGCTGCTCTTCAACGAGTACGCCCTGCTCACTGAGGCCGTGGGCCTGCTCGTGCTCGTCGCATCCCTGTCCGTCTTGAAAGAACAGCATGATTGAACTCCTCCTGCGCCTGCTCTGCGCCGGCCTCTTCATCCTCGGCGCCGCGTTCCTGGTGAGGCGCAGGGAGCTCTTAGCCATGCTCATCGGCCTGGAACTGATGATCAACGCGGCCAATCTCATGATCGTGCGCACGGCCCTGGCCCGGGGCGACGCGCATGGTTTGGCGGCCGCGCTGATCGTGATCGCGGCCGCGGCCGCTGAAGCCGCAGTCGGAGTCGCGCTCATCCTCGCCCTCTACCGGGACTTCGCCGAACCCGAGGCCGAGGAAATACGGGAGCTTCAAGGATGATGACGCAGTACGCCGCGCTCGGAGTCGTTGCCATTCCGGCCTGCGCGCTCCTCGTCGGGAACCTCTTCTTCCATGGGCGATGGGCCTCCCGCATGCATCTGCCCATGATCCTTTCCTGCCTGCTTGTAAGCCTCTGCTCCCTTTTCCTGGCATGGGAAGTGCATTCCGGGATGCCGCTGCTGGACGCCGCCCTGCGGCCATGGATATCCTTGAACGGCTGCATGGACTCCTTCGGCCTGCGCATCGACGCCTTGAGCGTCTCGGTCCTGGCCATGGTCGCCGTGGTCTCCACGCTCATCCATGTCTACGCTTCGGCCTATATGCAGGGAGATCCGGGCTACGGACGCTTCTTCCTTTATTTCCACTTCTTCTTCTTGAGCATGGTCGGACTTCTCGTCTCCAACAGCTATCTCCAGCTCTACATCTTCTGGGAAGGCGTGGGACTCTCCTCCTTCCTGCTCATCGGCTTCTGGCGGCATAAAGAAAGCGCCCGCGCAGCGGCCTGGAAAGCCTTCCTCGTCAACCGCATCGGCGACGTGGGCTTCCTTCTGGCCGTGCTGCTCATGCTGCGATACTTCGGGACTACGAGATTCGAGGTCGTCTTCCGTCTGGCAGGAGAACTGCCCCCGGGCATCGCGGCCCTCATCGCAGGACTGCTCTTCTGGGGCGCCTGCGCCAAGTCCGCGCAATTCCCTCTGCATGTCTGGCTGCCCGACGCCATGGAAGGCCCCACGCCGGTCTCCGCGCTCATGCACGCGGCCACCATGGTCACGGCCGGAGTCTTCCTCCTGGCCCGCTCCATGCCCCTGTTCGCGCACGCCCCGCAGGTGATGAGCGCCATGCGCGCGATCGGCCTCTTGACCGCGCTCGCGGCCGCGATCGTCGCCGCGACGCAGAAGGACCTCAAGCGCATCCTGGCCTACTCCACGATCAGCCAGCTAGGCTTCATGGTCCTGGCCTTGGGCGCGGGCAACGTCCTGGCCGCGGTCTTCCATCTCATCACGCACGGCTTCTTCAAGGCCCTGCTCTTCCTCTGCGCGGGAGGAGTGATCTTCGCGCTCCACGACTCCCTGCATGGAGCGACGAGCGCCTCCGTCGACGACGCGGGGGGGCTCTCCGGCAGGCTGCCGATACTCACCGGCGCCTTCCTCATCGGCGCGCTCTCCCTGGCGGGCTTGCCGCCTTTCTCCGGATTCTTCAGCAAGGACCTCGTCTTGGAAAGCGTGTTCTCCTCGCGTCCCTTGGCAGTCCTGTCCTTGCTCACGGCCGCGGGATCCAGCTTCTACATCTTCCGCATGTGGCTGCTCGCCTTCCTGGGAGACCGAAGCCTCCAGCGCGGACCTTCCTCGCCGGTGCATGCGCCCGGCTTGCGCATGAAGGTCCCGATACTCTCGCTGGCCGTGCTCAGCGCCGCGGGGGGGATGCTCGGAGCACCCTTGGCCGCCATGCTGGGAGCCCCCGCGCCCAGCCTGGACCTGCATGTCTCGGCCTGGGCCTTGGGCTCGGCGCTGCTCGGCTTCGGCGCGGCCTGGCGGGCCTGCATGTCGCGGCCGGACTTCGACTGGGACTGGCGCAAGCGCGCGGGCGCCTTCGAACGCGCCTGCGGCAGGGACTTCGGCTGGCAGGACTTCACGGACGGCTTCGCCCGAGCAATGAAGGAGTGCGCGGACGTGATCGCCGATGCCTGGGAGAATCGGCGATGGGACCCTTTCACGGAATCCCTCGCGGATTCCTGCGTCGGACTCGGAGAACAAGCCTGCGCGCTCTGCCGCGGCCGCGTCAATGAGTACGCGGCCTGGATGTTCCTGGGAACGCTCCTGCTCATTTTCGCGTGGGTATTGCGATGGGTGTCATGCTTCTGACCTGGCTCTGGTGCGCGCCGGCCCTGGCCTCGGCGCTCATCGCGGCGCTCCCTTCGCGCCGGCTGGCCCGCGCAGCCGCGCTCATGGCTTCCGCCGGCATCCTCGCCTACGCCCTTTATCTCGGCAGGCCTCTCTTCGACCAAACGAGCCTCGCCATCCTGGAAATGCCTTTCCCGGCCTCGGCCTTCGGCATCCGCTACACGCTCGCGCTCGACGGGCTCTCCTTTTCTCTCTGCGCGCTGACGGCCCTGCTGACCCTGCTCTCCTTGGCCGCGTCCTGGAAGAGCGAGTCCTCGCAGGGATTCTGGTCGTGCTTCCTGGCGCTGGAAGCCGCGCTCATGGGCGTGTTCCTATCGCGGGACCTCTTCTGGTTCTACGTGTTCTGGGACCTCGCTCTCGTGCCCATGTTCTTCATCATCGGACTCTGGGGCTCCGAGGGACGACGCAAAGCCGCCTATAAATTCTTCCTTTATACCGCCGCCGGAAGCCTCTGCCTGCTCCTGGGCCTGCTCTCCCTGGTGGTCCTGCACCAGAGAGTCACGGGAATCTGGACCTGGGACATGGCCGAACTGGCGCTCTCCCCGGGCCCGGGCAGGCACGCGCCGTGGATATTCGCGCTGCTCTTCATCGGCTTCGGCGTCAAGGTCCCGGTCTTCCCTCTGCACAACTGGCTGCCCGAGGCGCACACCGAGGCCCCGGCCGCGGGCTCGGCCCTGCTGGCCGGCTCCATGCTCAAGATGGGAGTCTTCGGCATCCTGCGCGTGCTCCTGCCCGTGTTCCCCATGCAATGCTGGCGCTATCTGCCTTGGCTCGGCACGCTGGCCGTCATCAACATCCTCTACGGCGCTTTCTGCGCCATGGCTCAGAAAGACCTCAAGCGCCTGGTGGCGTTCACGAGCGTGAGCCACATGGGCTTCTGCCTGCTCGGGATCGCGTCCATGACCAACGTCGGACTCCAGGGAGCGAGCCTGCAGATGATCAATCACGGCCTCTCCACGGGAGGGCTCTTCCTGCTGGTAGGAATGCTCTACGAGCGGACTCATCGCCGGGGAATAGAGGACTTCGGCGCCTTGGCGGAGAAAGCCCCGTCCTTCACTTTCTTCTTCGGCTTCATCCTCCTCTCCTCCATCGGACTGCCCGGCCTCAACGGCTTCGTCGGCGAACTGCTCTCTCTGCTGGGCATGGCCCAATCCTATTTCCCGCTGGCCCTGCTCGCGTCCATGGGCGCGATCCTGGCCGCGGCCTACGGCCTGCCCGCGTTCCAGAAGGTCTTCTGGGCCCCGGCCGGCCCCGGTTCCGTTTCGGAAAAAGTCATGGACCTGGACCTGCGGGAACAACTCATCCTTTCCACGCTCTGCCTGCTCATCCTTTGGCTGGGACTCTCTCCCGGCACGCTGCTCCGACTGCTGCAGCCCACGGCATCGCTGCTGGCGAGGCCCGTTTGAACACTCTGATCATGGGCGCTCCCCTTGCGCTCATCGCTGGGCCGTTGAGCGCCTGCGCCGGGCTCGTGCTCGTCCTCCTGCTCGGCCTGCGCAAGGATCATCCAGCCCCGCATAACCCCTTCATCGAACGGTGCGCGGCCATGGCCTGCACCGCGATCGGACTCTTCTTCCTGCTGAACGCGCCCGAGGCCGCGCGCACGGAACTTCTCCGCGCGGACGGCTGGAGCCGATGCTGGCAGGCGCTCTTCCACCTGGCGACGCTCGGCCTGCTCGCGACGATCCCTCTCAAGGGGGAACGCCCCTTGATCCTGGCGCTGGCCTCGCTGGCAGGGCTCGACTTCCTGGCCTCGGCCGACAATCTCCTAATGCTCTTCGTCAGCCTGGAACTCATGAGCCTTCCCGTATATCTGCTCGTCTGGGGACTGCTCCCGAGCCGAAAGAGCCTGGAGGCGGGCATCAAGTACTTTCTGACCGGCGCCGCGGCCTCCGCGCTCTTCCTCTTCGGCCTGGCCCTGCAGTACTCAGCCTCGGGCTCATTCTCCCTGCACGGCGAGCGCTCGGCCGACTCGGCGCTCGGCTTCGCATTGATGTGCGCGGCCGCGCTCTTCAAGACCGGGATCGTCCCGTTCCAATTCTGGCTGCCGGACGTCTACGAGGCCTCGGAGCCCGAACTTGCGGGCTGGATGTCCACGGCCTTGAAAGCCGCGGGACTGCTCCTGCTGGCCCGGCTGCTCTTTGCCTCTCCCGCGGTCCCCGCGGCCCTCTGGCTCTCGCCCTTGGCCGCGCTCTCCATGCTCCTGGGAAATATCCTGGCCCTGCGCCAGCAGAACCTGCGCCGCCTGCTCGCTTATTCCTCCATCGCCCATGCCGGCGCGCTCGCGGCCGCGCTCTGCGCCTGGACCCGCGAGCCGCACGCCGCGCCCGCGGTCATCTTCTCCTACTTGAGCGCCTATCTCTTCATGAACTTCGGGGGCTTCCTCGGCCTGCGGCTCACGGGCGCGCTGTGCGTGCAGGACCTGTCCGGACTGGGCCGCCGCGCGCCCCTGCGCTCGGCCTTCCTCGCGCTCATGCTCCTTTCCCTGGCCGGACTGCCGCCCACTCTCGGATTCCTGGCCAAGCTCTACGTCTTTCTGGACCTCCTGCAGGCAGGAGACAAGTTCCTGGCCGCGGCGCTCGCCTTGAGCAGCCTCATCGGCCTCGGCTATTATCTGGGCCTTGTGCGCAGGATGTATATGGACGAACCCGCGGCCGCAGCGGAACAGCCCCCGATCTGCTCGCGCATGGCGCACTCGCTCATCGCCGTGCTCTGCGCCCTGGCCTGCATGCTGGGCGGACTCTATCCTTCCATGAGCACGGACATCGGGTCCGTCCTGGCCGCGCCCGCCGCGGAGGGCAGCGTTCGATGAACATCGCGTTCATCATCGATCTTGCCGTGGTCCTGGCTTTGGTCGCGGGCATGAGCCTGGTCTCCGGGATCCTCGGGCCTCGGCGAACGCTCAAGGGACAGAAAGGACTTCCCTATGAGACCGGCATGCCGCCCTTCGGCCCGCCCCTGGGCCGTTCGAGCTTCTCTTATCAGCGATTGGCCGTTCTTTTCGTGGTCTTCGACGCGGACCTCGCATTCCTCGTGCCCTGGGTGCTCCTGCGCGACCAGCTCAGCTTCGAGGCCCTGGTCTCCCTGACTGTTTTCATCTTGTTGGCGGGGCTCACCCTGGCCTATCTCTGGCGCAAAGGAGGCCTGGAGTGCCGATGACCCCGGAGATCAAAGCCCCGGACTTCCTCCTGACCCGCTTGGACGCGGCCGTGGGCTGGGCGCGCAAATACTCGCTCTTCCAGTATCCCTTCGTGACCGCGTGCTGCGGCATGGAGTTCATGTCCGCGGCCTGCGCGCACTACGACATGGACCGCTTCGGCGCGGGCTTCCCGCGCTTCTCGCCGCGCCAAGCCGACGTGCTCATGGTCGTGGGCACCATCAGCCAGAAGATGGCGCCCGTGCTCCTGCGCATCCACGAACAGATGGCGGACCCCAAGTGGGTGGTGGCCTTCGGGGTATGCACCTGCACGGGCGGCTTCTACGACGACTACGCCACGGTGCAGGGCATCGATACGCTCCTCCCCGTCGACGTCTACATCCCGGGCTGTCCGCCCAGGCCCGAGGCCGTGCTCCAGGGGATCATGCTGCTCCAGCAAAAGATCCAGACGGAGAAGCGGCGATGAAAATCCTCTTGGAGACCCTCCGCGCGGAGTTCGGCCCCGCGATCCTCGGCTTCCGGGGAGAAGGCGACGACTCGGTCGTCACCGTCGAACAATCGATCTCGCACAAGGTCCTCGTCCGGCTCAAGGAAGGCGGATTCAACATGCTCGCGGACCTGACCTGCGTGGACTATCTCGGCTATGGAACGCTCAAGACGCGTCCGGCGCCCTCTCATCCGGACCGGCCCGCGATTTGGACGATAGAGCCCTATCCCACGCGATTCAAGCTGGTCTACCGTCTCATGGCGCTCGACGCCGACTCCGGACTCGCCGGGCTCCGCATGGCCGTGGACGTGCCCGTGCGAGCCGAGAACATCTCCCGCTCGGTCAAAGAGCTCTGGCTCAATGCGGACTGGCTCGAGAGAGAGGTCTGGGACATGTTCGGCATCGGCTTCGACGACCGCCCCGACATCCGCAGGATCCTTCTCTACCCGGAGTTCAAGGGACATCCCCTGCGAAAGGATTATCCGATCCGCAAGCGCCAGCCGCTGGCGCGACCCCGGCCGAAAGCCGCGGAGCAGACGCCGGACTCGGAGCCCCTGCGGCCATGAAGCGCTCCTACTTTCTCAACATGGGCCCCGCGCATCCGGCCATGCACGGCGTCATCCGCTTGGTCCTGGAGCTCGACGGCGAGCGCGTCTTGGACGCCCAAGCCGAGATCGGCTACCTGCACCGCGCTTTCGAGAAGCACGCCGAGGACGTGGTCTGGAACAACGTCATCCCCTGGACCGACCGCTTGAACTACGTCTCGCCGCTCATCAACAACACGGGCTACTGCCTGGCCGTGGAGAAGCTATTGGGCGTCGAGACCCCGGAGCGCTGCCGCTACCTGCGAACGCTCTCCTGCGAGCTCTCTCGTTTGACCGACCACCTGACCTGCGTGGGCGCCTCGGCCATGGAGTTGGGCGCCTTCACGGTGTTCCTCTACCTCATGAAGGCCCGCGAAGTCCTCTACTTCTGCGTGGACCGCCTTACCGGAGCGAGAATCACCACCAGCTACACGCGCGTGGGCGGAGTCAAGGCGGACCTCCCGGCCGGATTGGAAGAGGAGCTGCGCGCCGCTTTCCGCCAGGTCCGGGAATCCGTCAAGGATGCCGATGCCCTGCTCACCAGGAACCGCATCTTCATGGACCGCTTGCGCGGGGTCGGAGTGCTCTCCAAGGAAACGGCCATCGCCTACGGCATCACGGGGCCCATGCTGCGCGCCTCGGGAGTCCCTTATGACGTGCGCCGCAGCCGCCCTTATCTCGTCTACGACCGGATGGATTTCGAGATCCCGGTCGGCTCGCAAGGCGACAACTACGACCGCTATCTCGTGCGCCTGGCCGAGATCGAACAAAGCCTGCGCATCGCCGAGCAATGCCTCGAACAGATGCCTCCGGGCCCGGTCTGCGCTGAAGGATATGAAGCTCCGATGCCGGCAGCCCGCATGGCGGACCTGGGAAAGAAGGGGGATATCCGCGCGCTCATCAACGCGAAATCCGAGGGCGATCCCGTGCTGGAGGGCTCCGGCCGCGCGCAGAAGGCGGGCATCAGCGCGGACGCGCCCGCGGCCGTGCTCCCGCCCAAGGAAGAGGCCTACGGCTCCATCGAAGGACTCATGCGGCATTTCGAGATCGTCATGTGGGACCGCGGCATCCGCCCGCCGCCGGGCGAAGCCTACCTCCCGATCGAAGGAGGCAACGGCGAACTGGGCTTCCACATCGTCAGCGACGGCGGAGAAAAGCCCTGGCGCGTGCGCGTGCGGCCGCCCTGCTTCTTCAACATGGCCGGACTCCATGAGATGATCAAGGGCGGCTCCCTGGCCGACGTGGTGGCCACCTTCGGCTCCATCAACATGATCGCCGGAGAACTGGACCGATGACCCATCTCCCTTTCACCCCGGAGGAGAAGGCCTCGATCGAATCATGGACCCGCCGCTATCCCGAGCCCGTGATGGGATTAGTGGAGGCCCTGCGCGAAATCCAAAAGATCGCGGGCTGCGTGAGCCCCGAGGACGAGGCCTACGCGGCCTCGGTCTTCGGAGTGCCTCTCGACCAGATCCGCGCGGTCGTCTCCTTCTATCCCTTCTTCAACACCCGCGCGCCGGCCAAGCATCACATCTGCGTATGCCGGAACTTGAGCTGCAGCCGCAAAGGCGCGGCCCGCCTGGCCGAGCAGCTGCGCGAAAAGCTCGGCGTAGGGCCGAAGGAAGCCACGGCCGACGGACTTTTCCGCTGGGAGCCGGTCGAATGCCTGGGCGCCTGCGATCATGCCCCCGCGATCAGCGTCGATGACGAACTCCTGGAGGCGGGCAGCGAGGCCGTGCTCGATGCCGCGCTCGCGGACCTGCGCGCGGGCCGCGCGCCCAAGCCCGCGGAGCTTGGGATCCACGCGCCGCCCGAAGACGGCCGGCCTCGGCTCCTGACCCGGCACTTCGGCGACCCGGGACTCCACCGCTTCGAAGTCTACCGCCGCTTCGGCGGCTACGCCGCGGCAGAGAAATCCGCGGCCGTATCGCCCTCCGAGATCATCGCCCAGGTCAAGAAGTCGAATCTGCGCGGCTTGGGCGGCGCGGGCTTTCCCGCGGGAATGAAATGGGAGACGGTCCCTCCCAAGAGCGCGCGACAAGCGCCCCATTACCTCGTGGCCAATGCCGATGAGAGCGAGCCCGGCTGCTACAAGGACCGCGTGCTCCTGGAACGGAACCCGCACGCGCTCATCGAAGGCCTGCTCATCGCGGCGCGCGCCGTGGAGGCCGACGGGATCTTCGTCTTCATGCGGGGGGAGTACGCGCGCCCCAAACGCATCCTGGAAGCGGCCCTCGCCGAGGCCCGCGAGAACAAGGTCCTGGACCGGGACATCCTCGTGCTCCAGGGCGCCAACGCCTATATCTCCGGCTGCGACACCGCGCTCTTGGAGACGATTTCCGGCCGCAAGGCCTACCCGCGCCAGCCGCCGCCTTTCCCGACCGTGGAAGGTCTCTTCGGAGCGCCCACGGTGGTCAACAACGTAGAGACCCTGATGATGCTGGGACCCCTCCTGCAAGGCGGCGCCGAGGCTTTCGCCCGCACGGGCGTGGAGAAGAGCGGCGGCACGGCCGTCTACTCGGTCAGCGGAGACGTGGAGCGGCCGGGCATCTATGAGCTTCCTATGGGCGCGGCGTTCACGGAACTCCTTTCCGCCTGCGGCGGAGTGCGCGGCGGCCGCAAGCTCAAGGCTGTTTTCCCGGGAGGGACTTCCACGCCGGTGCTCAGCGCCCAAGAAGCCCTGGGCCTGCGCCTGGATTTCGAGAGCCCCCGCGCGGCGCGCTCCTTCCTGGGCGCGGGCGGCGTGGTCGTGCTCGACGAGACCGCGGACATGGTCGAAGTCCTGCACGTCATCGAGCGCTTCCTTTGGCACGAGAGCTGCGGACAATGCACCCCGTGCCGCGAAGGCTCGGGCTGGGTGGAGCGCATCCTCCGGCGGATGCTCGACGGCCAAGGCATGCCCCAAGACCCCGCGAATCTCCTGCGCATCGGAGAGAACATCACGGGCCGCGTGATCTGCGCGCTGGGAGACTCCGTGGGCATGGCGGCCAAGTCGTTGGTGGAGAAATTTCCCGGGGATTTCGCGCGGCGCTCCGCCCGGAGGTCCGATGGCTGACATCGCGCTCACCATCGACGATAAGCCGGTGAGCGTTCCCGAAGGGACTCTGCTCATCGAAGCCGCGCGCAAGGCCGGCATCGAGATCCCGCACTACTGCTGGCATCCGGCGCTGGGCAACCCCGGCGTCTGCCGCTTGTGCATGGTGCAGGTCGAAGGCTCTCCCAAGCCCATGATCGCCTGCCGCCAGACCTGCAAGCCGGGCATGATCGTGCGCACGAACTCCGAACTCGCGCGCCGGGCCCAGACCTCCTCGCTCGAATTCCATCTCGTCAACCATCCGCTCGACTGCCCGGTCTGCGACCAAGCCGGGGAATGCCTCCTGCAGGATTACTACCAGCGCTACGGGCTCTATACGAGCTCGGTGCGGGAAGACAAGCGGCACAAGGAAAAGCGCGCAGCGCTCGGGCCGCACGTGATGCTCGATGCCGAACGCTGCATCCTGTGCACGCGCTGCACGCGGTTCCTGGAACAGGTCACGCGCACGCGCGAGCTGGGCGTCTTCGGCCGGGGAGACGAGAGCGCCATCGCCCTGGCTCCGGGCAAGACCCTGGATAATCCCTACTCCGCCTGCGTAGCCGACCTCTGCCCCGTGGGCGCGCTGACCGAGCGCGATTCGCGCTTCCAGGTCCGAGTCTGGTATCTCGACAGCACGCCCACGCTTTGCACGGGCTGCGGACGCGGCTGCTCCATCTTCGCGCAGACCAGCACCCGCCGTCCCTGGCACAACCAAGGCAGAAGGCTCGCGCGCATCAAGCCGCGCCATAATCCCGCGGTCAACGGCTGGTGGATCTGCGACGAAGGCCGCTACGGATCGGACTGGACGGACTCCAAGCAGCGGCTCCTGACTGCATCCTTGCTGGAGAAAGACGGTCCCAAAGCCGTGAAGGTCGAAGACGCTTTGCATGCCGCGGCATGCGAGCTCGAAAATCTCTGCCGCGCCAAGGGCCCGCAGGGACTCGCCGTGCTCTTGAGCGCGTCCCTGTCGAATGAGGACCTCTTCCTGGCGCGGGAGCTCTTCGTCCGAAAGTTGAAGGTCTCTCGCCTGCTCTTCACGCCCGGACCGGAGCGGCTCGGAGAAGAAGATTCCCTGCTCCGCGTAAAGGAGAAGGTCCCGAACATCGCCGGAGGCCGCGCGCTCGGGCTGGGCTCCGCCGTCCAGGAGACGCCCTGGGAGACTCTGCGCAAGCAGATCCTCTCCGGAGAGCTCTGGGGCCTTTATTGCGCGGACCGGGATCCCTTCGCAGGCGAGGGGGAAGACCTGCGCGCGGCGATCCTGCACATGACCTTCACCCTTTATCAGGGCCCTCTCTCCAACGCGTTCGCGCGCGCGGCGCGCTGGGTCCTGCCCTCCTGCTCTCCTTTCGAGAAGGACGCGACCTATGTGAACTGCGAGCAGCGCCTGCAGCGCGGCCGCAAAGCCTTGGAGCCCTTGGGCGAGTCCCAGCCGGACTGGCGGCTCTTCGCCGGGATCCTGCGCGCCCTGGGAGAAGCCCCGCCGCAAGAAGCCGCCGCGGCGTTCGCCCGGATCGCAAAGAGCGAAGCGGCTTTCCAGGGGCAAGCATTCGAGCTCCCGGAATGCGGGGTCCCGCTCTCAGGGAACGCCCCATGAACGAGACTCTGATCCAGACGGGCTGGTCCTTCTTCCTCGTGCTGGGAGCCGTGGGCTTCGGGCTCAAGCTCGCCGCGCTCCTGAGCTGGGTCGAACGCAAGCAGAGCGCGCTCATCCAGGACCGCATCGGCGCCAACCGCGCGGACATCTTCGGACTGCGCATCCTGGGACTCTTCCACATCATCGCGGATGCGCTCAAGCTGATGCTCAAGGAGGATTTCATCCCGCCCAAGGCCCTGCGCCCCTGGCACGACATCGCCCCGGCGCTGAGCCTGGGCTGCTCGGTTCTCTGCCTGGCGGCCCTGCCTTTCGGAGACCGCATCGTTTTTCTTGGCAGAGCGTGGAGCCTCCAGCCCCTGCCGCTCTCGGCCGGGATCCTTTTCGCGCTGGCCCTGCTCTCCCTGGGCGTGCACGGCGTGGTGATGGCGGGAGCCTGTTCCGGCAGCGCCTATTCCCTCTTGGGGGGACTGCGCGCCGCGGCGCAAATGATCTCCTATGAGGTCGCCATGCTCTCCATCCTCGCGGGCCCGCTCTTCCTCTACGGCACCCTGGACTTGGCCGAGGCCGTGCGTTCCCAGGCGCATATGTTCCACGGAGTGATCCCGGCCTGGGGGATATTCTTCCAGCCCCTGGCCTTCCTGCTCTTCCTCTGCGCGGGCGCGGCCGAGACCAAGCGCGCTCCCTTCGACCTGCCCGAGGGAGAATCCGAGATCGTGGGCTACTTCACGGAATACTCGGGGATGCGCTTCGGCATGTTCATGACCAATGATTTCGTGGAGACCGTGCTCCTCTCCGGGCTGGCCGTGACGCTCTTTTTGGGCGGCTGGCATCTGCCGGGACTGAGCGGACTGCCCCAGCCCTTCCTGGGTCTGGCGCAGGTCGCGGTATTCTCAGCCAAGGTCTGCGCCATGCTCTGGCTGCTCATGCAGCTGCGCTGGACGCTCCCAAGATTCCGCTTCGATCAGCTCCTGTCCTTGGGCTGGAAAAGACTCCTGCCCCTCTCGCTTCTGAATCTCCTGGTCACGGCCTGGGCGCTTTGGTGGCTCTCGTGACCCCGCGCATTGCGCCCGTGCGCAGGCCGGAGATGGGATTCTCCGAGCGCATCTATATCGTCGAGATCCTGCGCGGGCTCTGGGTCACCTCCAGGCACTTCTTCACCAATCTCTTCCGTCACAGCCTGCGGCTCTTGGGACTGCGCGCCGAACCCGGCGCGGTCACGCTCCAATACCCCGACGTGCCCGCGCGCGTGCCCCCGCGAGCGAGAGGACGGCACAGGCTGCTGCTGCGCGATGACGGCACTCCCCGCTGCGTGGCCTGCATGCTCTGCGAGACCATCTGCCCGGCCTCCTGCATCCGCATCATCGCCGAGGAGAGCCCGGACATCTCTATCGAAAAGCGCGCCAAGAGCTTCGAGATCGACCTGGGGGTCTGCGTGTACTGCGGCTATTGCGTGGAAGCCTGCCCGGAAGACGCCATCCGCATGGACTCCGGCCAGGTGGAGATGTGCGCCTACACGCGCGAAGGCCTGCGCTGGAACCTCCGGGAACTCTCCAAGCTCCCGGATCAGGGAATTAATTAAACCCGTCTCCCCGGCGGAAGCCGGGGTCCAGGCTTACGGATTAACGGCAGTTGCTGGGTCCCGGCTTCCGCCGGGATGACGGACACATAGGCTTCCGCCGGGATGGGGGTTTGCTTCCGCCGGGATGACGGAACGACAGAGGAACGCCTTTTATCAGTTGAAGGACTGAAAGCCGGCGCGCGGAGTCTCGCGAGAGCCGAAGGTGCTCAGATGCTGAGCCCAGTACTCGGGATGCGCGGCTTGGGACTTCCGCACGCGCGCATCCAGGCCCTTCCAATCCAGCTGCCCCTGCGCAGGCACGGGATCCGGCAAAGGCGAACGCCGCAAAAGCTCCAGGAGCTCCGCTTCCTGCCGGGCCGCGCGTTCGACGACGGCGCGGTAGGCCGGAGACTTGAGTTCGCTCTCATACGGACTGCCCTCGTCCCTGGAAGCCAGGCTTTCCAATCGGCTGAGCTTGTCCTCGACCGCGGATATCTCGAAGGGGAGTATTTTCAAGGCGAAAGCGGCTTCCTCGCGCAGCGGCGCCAGCGCCTGAGAGAGTCCTTCCTTCTCCGAGAGTGTCCGGATCGCGGAAAGCGCTTCCCGCAGTTCCGGCTCCCGATCCGAACTCAGGGTCCCGAGATGATGCAGCATGGCCTTGCGCCTTTTCTCATACGCCGCCGAGGGCGCATGCAATTCGTCGGCATCGAGCTTGGGGGAATAATCCAGCTTCAGGCGAGCCCAGAACGCGGCAGGGTCTTGAGCCAAGACCTTGGCTGCCTCGGTATATTCGTTGGCGCGGCCGGAATAGAGCTGGACCGCGACCAGATACCCGGTCAAGCGTGCCGAGCGCTCATTGACCAGGGATTTCTGGAAGACGTCTCTGAGCCCGCCGGCGGCCTCGATCTGCGCCCAGGAGGCCAGATGCTGGAACTCATGGGCCATGTTCGCGGCCAGGACCTCCACGGCCGAGTCCTTATCCTGGAGCTCCATGAAGCGGCGGTTGAAGGCATAGCTCCCGAGATAGGGATTGGAGAACCCTCTCTGCCCGACTAAGCACTCGATGCCGGCCACGGGAAGGATCTCGCTTGAATCGAAGGCGTCGGCGCGAACGAGCGCGGTCTTATCCGCCGCGGCATAGGCCTTGAGCAGTTCGCGCAGCACCCTGCGCCCTTCGGAGGAATCCTGCATGCGGTCGACGGCCTTGCGCGCGAACGTTTCCGCGGAAGAAGAGGCGGCGTCCGCGGAACCGAACGCCCCGGTCAGCTTGTCGACGATCGCGCCCGGAAGTCCGGAAGCGGACGATCTCTTGCCGAAACGGACGACGCGCTCGATCTGAGTCCAGGAGAGCCGGGAATCTTCGTTCTCAAGAACCGCGAGCGCATCCTGCCGGAGGCCGCGATAGGCCAAGCCGCCTCCTGCGGCGGGAACGAGCGGGACCTCCGGCATGGACAGCCCGAAATCCCTCGCATTCAAAAGCGCGCCCCGCAGAGCGCTTTGCCCATTCTCCGCGACCCGCGAGGACTCGGCATACGACGTACCCGCGACCAGGAGGGATAAGGCGCAGGCAACGGCGGCGGTCCTCAACATGTCATTTCTCTTGGGAAGTCTTCAGCGTTTTCGACGCATAGACGGCGCTCGCGATCCAGAACAAGATCGAGGCCAGGAGCCCGGCGCCGGGAGAGAGCGCGTCCGCCGAGGCCTGCAGATAATAGAAGCCGTTGTGGAAGGCGTGCGCGGCGATGGCGCCCGGAAGTCCGGTCTCCATATAGGCATACGCCTGCAGGAGCGCTCCGGCCAGGCGGATGGCAAGGAAGAGCGGAGAGGTCTCGTGCAGGAGCACGAAAGCCAGGGAACTGATTCCGGCGGAGAGCCACACGGCGGCTTTCCCCAGATGCGCGGCCGAGAAGACCCTGAAGAGCCCTTCCATGGCGCCCATGCGCATGAGCTCCTCGATGGCGGGCTTGATCAGCGCGGACTGGAGGAAGCCGATGATGATCGCGGCCGGGAGGGGGACATCCGCGCCCGACTGAGGCCTGGAATAGCTCGGCGTCAGGCCCGCGGCCCCCGCGATATGGAAGCCCGCGGCCTCAAGGATGATCTGGATCGCGGCCACGGCAAGGCCCAGCAGCACGGGCTTGGAGAGCAGCTTCGCGAAGATCTTCTTGGCCGGAGTTGAAGGTTCCGGAACAGTCGCGGAGTCCTTCCCTCCTTTATATGCCGCCCGCAGCTTGGAAAGAGAGGACTGCGCGGAGACAGAGGCGGCGACGGGAACAACCTCGGAATCCTCCGTCTTGGCGGCCGCGGAATTGTCGTAGACTCCCGACAAGACCTGGGGCGCCTGCAAGGGATCGACGGCCAGTGCCTGCTCTGTGCGCGCAAGGGAGCGGATCAGGCTCCGCGCAATCCCGCCCTCGGCTTTCGCGGAGACCGGAAAGACCTTCTGGATCGAAAAGGCCAAAGCCTTCTTCAAGGAGAAAACCGGAGCAGCCTGCTTCACGGCAACGACCGTCGAGACCTCATCGGCGGCCGTGAACGGAATGGATGCCTGAGTCTTGATCCCGCCGCCGGTTTCCCCGAGCGCAGCGGGAACGCGCAGCTGCTCGCCGGAAACGATGCTCGAGGGAAGGCTCAGCGTATCCCGCAGGTTCAGCCCCGGGATCACGGCACAGACCCCGGTGATCGGCGCGGGCGTGTTCGCGATGGAGGCGACGGCCTGGGCAAAGGCCGGGGCCGACTGAGAGCAGGCGATGAGCGCGCCGCAGAGGACGCTTAAGAGCCCGCGGCCAAAGCCCGCCGGAGTCCGAGATCGAGAGATGGATCGAGTGTTCATATTTTCATGATACTGATTAAGATCAATAAGGATCGTAGGCCTTTAGTGCCGAAACCCGCTGTATTTAGCCCTATGAGGAAAGCACGCCAAAGGCCTACTGTTTCACCCCGCCGAAAGCCCGAACACAAAGTCGTCATCCCGGCGAAAGCCGGGATCCAGCCGAGAGCAGTTCCTGGATTCCGGCTTTCGCCGGAATGACGCAGGCTAGGCTTTCTTTTTTTCGCCGTTGAGGGGGAAGGAGGCCGCGATGAGCAGAAGGGAAATCGCTGTCAGCGCGATGTTCACTCCGAAATAGACCGCCGCCGCCGGGAACGCGTCGAGCAGTAACCCGACCCCTAGGGAAGTCGCGACGATCATTATAAAGCTGACAGCCGTGATGAGTCCGAAGACCCGTCCGCGCTTGGAGGGATCCACGGCCGCCTGGATCTTTCCGCGAAGGCTCAGGTCGCTGGCCGCCCAGGTCACGCGGCTCAAGGCGACGGCGGGCAGGAGCACGAGTAGGTTCGGATCAACGCTCAAGGCCCAAAGGCTCAAAAGACCCATCGCGAGCAGACGCACCCAGAAAGCGGAATGCTTGGGCGCCTCGGACTGCATGGACCTGGAGAGAATGAACGCGCCGATCAGTTCTCCGGCATTGGAGGCCGTCATCATCCACGCGGCCTTGGAGGCGTCCTTGAGCACGCTGCGCGCGAAAACAGGGAGAAGCAGTCCCTCGAAGAGCCGATGCACGATGAGCGGGAGAACCAAAGCCGCAACTCCCCAGCGGAGCACGCGCGAAGACGCGATGGTGCGCGCGCCTTCCTTAAGGTCGTACCAGAAAGCTCCGAGTCCGGCGTTCTTCTTGCCGGGCGTCTCGGCCTTGGGCTCGCGGCGGACGCCGGACTGGATCTTTGGAATCAGGATGCGGGAGAACACCCATGCGGCCAGCAGATAGAGCGGAGGATGGATGACGAGCGCCGCAGAGAGTCCGAAGGCCTTGATGGCCATCCCGGCCAGCAGCGCCCCCAGCACGCCGGCGATCTCATAGGCGATATGGGTCCGGGCATTGAACAGCTTCATCCCCTTCTCATCATCGCCGATGATCAGGGGGGGGATGACTTGGCGCGACACGTCGGCCATGCCCACCAGGCCGCCTGCCAGGCTGTAGAGGACCACGACCGCGATCGGATTGAAGAACGGGAACGGCATGAGCGCGGGAAAGAACTTGTCGGCCATGAACAAGGAAAGGAGCGCGCCTCCGACCAGGGATTCCAAGAGCATGGCCACGGAGAGGACCTTGGTCGGCGATTTGCGGTCGAGCAGGCTCCCGGCCCACAAGCCGAAGACGGCTTGCGAGAGTCCCCAGCCCGCGGCCATGACCGCGGTCCATGCCGCGGACCCGAATACGGTCAAGGAAAGCAGGGGCACGGCCAAGCCCAGGGCTTCCATGCCGATCTTATAGATGCCGGTCGCCAAAAGGTAGCGTTTGAGGACCTTCTCCTTGGCCTGGGACTGCGCGGGGGAAGGCAGGGAAGAAGATTCCTTCTCAACGTCGGAGACGGCGGCGCGCAGGCCCGGAGCCTGCCCGGAATCCTCGCCGGACCTGGCGGTGACGGCATTCGATTCCCAGGGAAGAGTGACGGAGGGATTCCCGTCATAGAACTCCGCGAGAGGCATCCGGGAGTATCCCGCATCGGCGCCGCCCTTCTCCTGCTTCTTGATCTTTTCCGAAAGAGCGGCCGCAGAGTTGAACGTCGCGGCCGGAAGAACGCTCTTCTGATAGGAAGACTGCGCGGAACGCGGGGTTCCGAGTATCCCTCCGACGGCATCGCGAAGAATGCCCTTGGACTTAGGCGCGGCGAGGGCATTCGACGGGAAGACCGGGATGAGCGGGCCCTGCGTCAGGACCTGCAAGTCCGAAGGGCCATGCAAGACGGAAGGAAGCGTCCCCGGCACGGGCGCCGCGAATAGCGAGGAAGGGAGAACCACCGGGACGGCATGCCCGGCTGCGTTGGACGCCGCAGCGGACCGTACTATCTGAGCGAATCCGGTCGAAGGCCCGAAAAGGACGAGGAATGCGGCCGGCAGGGCAAGACACTGCAGGCGTCTTTTCATTTCATATAGACTGTATACGAAAACCCCTGAACGCCCAAGAGGCTTTCGCCCCATAGAGATGAAGGTCGATAGGCCTATCATGCGTCACCCCGGCGAAAGCCGGGATGACGCGTTACATGCGGAAGTCTTGGCCGAGGTAGAGCTCGCGGGCCTTGGGGTCCTCGAGAAGCTCCTTGGAGCTCCCCTCGAAGAGGACTTGTCCGTCGAAGATGAGATAGGCGCGGTCGATGAGGGGAAGGGTCTCGCGGACGTTGTGGTCCGTGATGAGGATGCCGATGCCGCGCTCGCGCAAGTGGAAGATGGTCTGCTTGAGGTCCGAGACCGTGATGGGATCGATGCCCACGAAAGGCTCGTCGAGCAGGATGATCTGCGGATCTTGGATCATGGCTCGCGCCACTTCCAACCGCCGCTTCTCGCCGCCCGAGAGCGTCCAGGACTTCTGGCGCCGAAGCTTCCAGAGCCCGAATTCCTCGAGCAGGGCCTTCACGCGCCGCATCTGCTCGAAGCGGGAAGGGACCGTGCGCTCGATGACCGCGCGCAAATTCTCCTCGACCGTGAGCCCGCGGAAGACCGTGGGCTCCTGCGCGAGATAGCCCAGACCCCTGCGCGCGCGCTCGAACATAGGTCGGGCGGTCATATCCTCGTCGTCGAAGCGGACCGTGCCTCCATCGGGGCGGATGAAGCCCACCAAGCTGTAGAACGTGGTGGTCTTGCCGGCGCCGTTGGGACCGAGCAGGCCCACGATCTCGCCGGAACGGACCTCGAGCCCCACGCCCTTGACCACTTGGCGCTCGCCGTAACTCTTGAGAAGTCCGCTCGCCTTGAGCCGCATCAGAGCCTCCCGCCCGGCAAGCGGCGTCCGCGACGGACGTCCGCCATCGGGTCCTTCTCGAAATGGATCCAGCCCTTCACCGCGCCTTCGGCGCGCAGGGTCCTGGGCTCGGACGCGGCGCGGATGGTCTCGGCCTGCGCGGCCGCGGACCACTCCTTCTCGCGAGGAGCCACGTAAGGCCTTCTGCCGGAAAGCGTCAGGCTGCGGTCGTCGTGCCGGTAGAGGGCCTGCTCAGCCTCCGCGTCTCCATGCGGGCCGAACAAACGCACGTCGCCGATGAGCGTGGCGGTGCGCGCGGGCTCATCCCATTCCAGGCGGCGCGCGCGGGCCTTGTCCGAGCCGAGCAGGGTCGCCATCCCGGTCTTGAGCGGCCCGCTGCGGGTCAAAGTCACGAAATCCCTGGAGGAAGCTCCGATCAATCGCCCCAGCCCCGTGCGCTCATCGTGCACGGCATCCTGGCCCTCCAGAAGCACGGTCCCGCCCTCTTCCCAGCGGGACTCCGCGCGGACGTTCCCTCGCGCGCGCCACTGGCGCGCATCATGGTCGCAAAGCGCCCAATCCGAGGAGAACTTCCGGTCCTCCCGCCGATAGCGGACCTCTCCGATGAACTCCTCCTGCTTGCGCGGCGCCCTGCGCACCACGTACTCCTTGCTGCGAACCACGCTGCCCAGCAAAGGATCGCCCACGGCGCACTCCGCCGGCGCGGCGACCCCTAGCCACGCGAGGCAGAACATGGCCGCAGAACTCATCCAGGTGCTTTTTGGGGGAACGCCAATGCGGCATTTCCGCTGCCGCTGTCGCCGTGTTGAAACCCCCTCCGGAAAAATTCGGACATGGACAGACTCGAGGAAGACTGGATTTTTCCGGCTCATCATCGGAGCTTGGACTCCATATGGTGGATGCGGATCTCCGAGAGAGCGGAATCCGCGTCCAAGCCGCGGCCCTTCATGGACGCGCCGGGCCGCTCGATGACCACGGCCTCATCGGTGTGGAAGCGCGCTTCCTTGGAACGGTACTCCAGCCGCGGCGTGCGCAAAGTCGTTTTCTCCTGCGGGGAACGCAGGACCACGTCTCCGGTCAAAAGGAGGTCTTGGGACCCGTCGCGGACATAGGCTTCCTGCGCCTCGGCCGTGGAGGTCTTGGTCCCGTCGCGGAAAAGCTCGATGCGCGGAGTCAGGAGCTTGGCCCCGCCTCCGGAGAGCAGCTGGGCCCGCGGCGCGGCCAGGGACCAGACCTTGCGTCCCGAGGAGGTCTGCGTCATGGAGAAATCCTCGATAGCTTGAGAAGCATCCTCTCCCTGCACGGCGCGGCCCTTGCCGCAGGCCGCGCAGGCCGCTGCGCAGAGAAGGACGACGGCTATCTTTTCAACCAAGGGGTGAGTTCCGCGGGGATCTTGCGAAGATGATACGGCGTGGGCAGGCTCTTGAGCGCGAAGCTCACGCCGAAGTAAAAGAGCGTCAGGCCCATATAGATGTAGGCCAGGGTGCGCGCATGCCATTTCCAGTCCGGCAGCCAAGCCGGGGGAAGCGTCAGGTCGTGGCTGCAGCGCTTGCAGACCTTGGCATTGTCCTTGTTCTCCTGCTGGCAGTTCTGGCACTTCATAGATCCCTCTTGACGATCTTATCGAGAGCGCTCAGCACGCGCGCAAGGCGCGGCACGTCGGAAAGACGCAGGGAATTGGGCCCGTCGGAAAGCGCGCGATCCGGGTTCGGATGCGCCTCGAAGAATATCCCGGCCGCGCCCGCGGCCACGGCCGAACGCGCCAAGAGCGGCGCGAAAGAACGGTCGCCGCCCGTGGCATGGCCCAGGGAGCCGGGCAGCTGGCAGGCATGGGTGCAGTCGAAGACCACCGGATACCCGGTCTCGGCCATGATGCGCAGGCCGCGCATGTCGGCCACCAGGTTCCCATAGCCGAAGGAGGTGCCCCGGTCCGTGAGCAGGATGCGGCGGTTTCCCGTGGACTCCACCTTCTCCACGGCATGGCGGATGTCCCAAGGCGCCAGGAACTGCCCCTTCTTGATGTTGACCGCGGCCCCGGTGCGCCCGGCGGCCAGGAGCAGGTCCGTCTGCCGGCAAAGGAACGCGGGGATCTGCAGGACGTCGGCCACCTTCGCGGCGGCCTCAGCCTGCGCGGCATCATGCACGTCCGTCAGGAAAGGAACGCCCAGTTCCGCCTTGACCCGGGCGAAAGCCTCCAAGGACTTCGAGAGGCCCGGCCCGCGGAAAGAGCGCCCGGAACTGCGGTTGGCCTTGTCGAAGCTGCACTTGAGTATCCAGCGCGCGCCCGCGCGCTTGAAGGCGGCCTTGAGCGAGCGTCCCACCTGCAGGAGCATGCTCTCGGACTCCAGCACGCAGAGCCCGGCGATGAAGAAGAGGGGGCCGCTGCCGCGCAGCTCGAGCTTGCCTACGCGGACGCTCTTCTCCGTTCTAGCCTTTGGCATGCGTGAGCGCCTCCGCGCGGCTCTGCGCCCTGCGCAGCGCCGCGGCGATGAAGTCGACGAAGAGAGGATGCGGAGCCTCGGGCCTGGACTTGAGCTCGGGATGAGACTGCACGGCCAGGAACCAGGGATGTCCCTTGAGCTCGACGATCTCGGCCAGGTTCTTGGGCGCGTGCACTCCGGATATCGCGAGCCCGGCGGACTCGAGCGCCTTGCGGTACTTGTTGTTGAGCTCGTAGCGATGGCGGTGCCGTTCATGGGTCGTGACGGTCTTATAGGCCTTGAAAGCCAGCGTGCCCTTGCGCACCGTGCAGACATAGGAGCCCAGGCGCATGCTCGCGCCCTTGTCCTTGACCGCGCGCTGCTCCGGGAGGATGTGGATGACCGGATGCCGGGTCTTGGGGTCGAACTCGGTGGAGTGCGCGCCCGAGAGCTTGAGCACGCTGCGGGAGAACTCGATGACCGCCAGCTGCAGCCCCAGGCAGAGGCCGAAGAAGGGGATGCCGTTCTCGCGCGCATGCCGGATCACGTCGAGCTTTCCCTCCACGCCGCGGTCCCCGAAGCCGCCCGGGACCAGGACCGCGTCCACGTCCTTGAGCTTCTCGACGGCATCGGGCGCGGAGGTGTCCACGTAGCGCACATGCACCCGCGTGTCGTTGGCGATGCCTCCGTGGATGAGGGCCTCGTGCACGGACTTGTAGGCGTCCTGCACCGCGGTGTACTTGCCCGCCAGGGCCACGGTGACCTCGTGGCGCGGATGGCGGATCTTCTCGACGAGCGCGGCCCAGCTCTCCAGATCCTTGGCCGGAGCGCGATGGCGAAGGAGCATGAGCGCCTGCTCGTCCAAGCCCTGGCGCTGGAAGAGGAGGGGAACCTCGTAGATGGTGGAAGCGTCCGGCGCTTCGAAGACCGCGTCGCGGTGCACGCTGCAGAACATGCCGATCTTGGCCTTGAGCTCGGAGGAGACCGGCTTCTGCGTGCGGCAGACGATGATGTCCGGCGTGATGCCGATCTCGCGCAGCTTGCCCACGGAATGCTGGGTGGGCTTGGTCTTGAGCTCGCCGGAGGCCTGGATATAGGGAAGCAGGGTCACGTGCAGGTAGAGCACGTTGTCGCGCCCGAGCTGGAGCCCGAACTGGCGCGCGGCCTCCAGGAAGGGCAGGCTCTCGATGTCGCCCACGGTGCCGCCGATCTCCACGATGACCATGTCCTGGCCCTCGGCCACCTGCCGGAAGCGGCGCTGGATCTCGTCGGTGATGTGCGGGATGACCTGCACCGTGGCGCCGAGGAAGTCTCCTCGCCGCTCGCGCGTGATGACGGTCTCGTAGACCTGTCCCGCCGTGAAATTGTTCTCCCGCCGCATGTCGACGTTGAGGAAGCGCTCGTAATGGCCCAGGTCCAGATCCGTCTCCGTGCCGTCCTCGGTGACGAAGACCTCTCCGTGCTGGTAGGGATTCATGGTCCCCGGATCCACGTTGATATAGGGATCGCACTTGAGCATGGTGGTCTTGATCCCGCGGACCTTCATGAGCCGAGCCAACGACGCCGCGGTGATGCCCTTGCCCAGGGAACTGACCACGCCGCCCGTCACGAAGATGTACTTACAGCTCATCGAAAGCCTCCCTTGGATAACATGCGTCCGGCGCGGCGAAGGTCCGCAGCCGTGTCTATGGACACGGTCCGGTCCTTGACCACGCAGGCGCGGATGCTGATGCCGTCCTCTAAAGCGCGCAGCTGCTCCAAGCTCTCCACGCGCTCCAAGACGGACGGCTTGAGCCCTACGAATCGCTCCAACGCTTCCCGCGAGAAGCCGTAGATCCCGATGTGCTTATACAGAGGTCTGCGGGGGGGAGCGCCGGCATGCGGACGCAAGAACGGCACGGGCGCGCGAGAGAAATAGAGGCAGCGGCCGTCCTTGGCCAGCACGGCCTTGACCACGTTGGGATTGTCCGCGTCCTCTTCGCAGGCGGGAACCACGGCCGTGGACATCTGCGCGCCCTCTCGCAGGAGCGCGGCCACGCCCTTCAAGGTCCCCGGACGGATGAAGGGCTCATCGCCCTGCAGATTGATGATATGCGTGTAGCGGACTCCGCGCAGGCGTTCGAGCGTCTTGAGCGCCGCATGCACGCGGTCGGTGCCCGAGGCGCAGGAAACAGGCGTGAGAACGGCCGCTCCTCCATAAGACTCCACGCTGCGCAGGACTTCCTCGTGGTCCGTGGCGACCGCCACCTCGCCCACGGCCGCCCGCACGGCCGCGCGGCGGCACCACTCCACGACCGGGATGCCGCCCAAAGGACGCAGGACCTTCGCCGGAAGCCGCGTGGACCCGTAGCGGGCCGGGATGAGGACGAGCAGCCTCATTGCAAAGCCTCCGCGGCCGCGCGCAGTTCCGCGATGCTCACCGTGGCGGTCCCGAGCTTGCCCACCACGATGCCGGCCGCGGTATTGGCCAGAACCGCGGCCTCGAAAGGCTTGGCGCCGCCGGCCAGGGCCAGGGCCATGACCGTAGTCACCGTGTCTCCGGCGCCGGTCACGTCGAAGACCTCTTGGGCCTGGGTGGGGATGTCCCGGATGGTCCCATCGCGCAGGAACAAGGACATGCCCTTTTCTCCGCGAGTGATAAGGAGGAAGCGGACCTTCAAGGCTTTGAGTATCCTGCGTCCCAGCTCCCGGAAGGATTGCTCGTCCCGGGGGGGAACGCTGCGCATCCCGGCCCAAGCTTCCTGGGTGTTGGGGGTCACGCAGTCCACGCCCTTGTAGCTGAGGAAATGCTCGACCTTGGGGTCCACGACCACGGGGATGCCGCGCCTGCGAGCCTCGCGAAGGACGCGGCGGACCACCTCGGGCATGACCACGCCCTTGCCGTAGTCGGAGATGATGAGGGCATCCGCCGACTTGGCGTGGTCCTCGATGGCCGCGCAGAGCCGGCCAAGCGTGTCCTGGGAAAGGGGGCCTATGGTTTCGCGGTCGAAGCGCACGACCTGCTGGTGTTCGGCCACCACGCGGACCTTCTGGCTGGTGACCCGGCCCGGCTCGGTCTGCACGCCGGAGACGTCCACGCCGCGAGTCCGGAGATCCGAGAGGAGCTGCTCGGCGGCCGCGTCGCCGCCCGTGGCCCCGAAGACCGCGGGCTTGGCCGAGAGCGCGGCGAGGTTGCTGCAGACGTTGCCCGCGCCGCCGGGAAGATGGCTCTCCTCGCGGACCAGGACCACGGGGACCGGGGCCTCGGGAGAGATGCGGCTCACGCCGCCGCGGATGAACTGGTCGAGCATAAGGTCCCCGAGCACGAGGACCTTCCTGCCCTTGAAGCCGTCAATGAGCCGCAGCAGGCGCTTGTTCGGCGGGAATCCGTTCTTCATAAGCGTTGCCCCCAGTATATAAAATCAAGGGAAGCCGTTTCTGCCAGCGTGCGTCAAGGGAGAAGGGTCCGCGGGGCCGCATCGCCTCCCCGTTCGGACGATGCTTTATCCTCAGCCGATCGGTGTGCGCGATCGGCTTGCGGACACCCCGCAAACCCTTCTCCCTCGCCGCCCGCCGCGTATCCCATACGCTTATTATGAAGGCAGTGCAGTTCCTCTTATTGAATGCATCCCTGCCATGGGGGATATTTTCCGCCGATATTGACAACTGTTTCTTAAAGGTTGATTAGGGATCGATTTTCGGCAACAGCTCCCAGAAATATAAGGTGAAGATTGCAATGGTGCTAATAAGGGAGATGAGTCCTCCACCATAGGACAGTATCGTGGAGAAATCTGCTATGGGACGGGAGAGGTTGACCCAAATCAGCCCGAACACTAGTCCGAAATCGTCATCTGAGACTCCAGGCAGGCAAAGATAAAACACCACGATGCCGATGAGTTGGAGGCGAGCGAAAATCGGCAGATAGGGATGATACTCTCCGCGTATAATGAGATTTCGAACAACAATGCGGGTTACAAAGAGAATAGGGATCGCTATGATCAGTAAGGGAAGCACAACGATTGTAAACCAGCCTTTAATTAACGATAGCAAGGAAATGAAAACCGAAATCAAAAGAACGACCGCCCAATGTGTGGGAACCGTCCAGCCAGGGATCAGACTGAATAAAGACTTTCCAGTTGAAACTGGTGCGTCATTTTTTGAGTCAAAAGATTTCTCGCACTGCCAACAACGACCGGGCTCCCCTCGGGACGTTAGGTTGGCGTTGCAATACGGGCAGTAGGCGGGAACTTTATTCATCTGAAAGATAAAAAAGGTCGAGAATCAGTCCGGTTCCCCGTTATTGAGAGGATTCCCTGATGGGTACTTATGTAACCCACGAAGACGGACTCGCCCTCCCCACCGGTCGCGGGGGGACCCGCTTTCCTTTGAAACTGCACAGGAAGTTGAGCCCAACCGCTCGTGACAGCGCAAAGACAGAGAAAAGAAAAAATGATCCTCTTCATATTCAAAACTCCTTGGGCATCACTCTAAAATTCCGGCAAGTATGTACGCTGAAGAGAATAACTGCACAAATCACATGATAACATTCACGGCAACGGAACGGATGGGGCAAAAGACCTGAAGGGCCTCAGGCAAACGGCCCGCTGCTCACGGGCCCTTCAGAAGGTAGGCGGAGACGTGGCCGAAGAAGACTTGGACGCTCATGAAGACGGGGACGTGCCTCTCATCGTCGGTGAGCCAGACCTGGAGGCGGTTGCCCTTCTGCACGAATATGCCTTCCTTGCGCACCGCGGGTTCCACCAGCACGGTGTTGAAAGTCCCGGCCGGAACCGTGATCTTCTCCTTGCGCAGGACCTTGACGATGAGCGGCCAGTCGGACTTGGTATTGACGTCCAGGATCACGGACTCGCCCACCTTCAGGGACTTGGGCCGCAGATAGTAGATGCTCGAAAGCATGTCCTGGACCGGAGTGCCGGCCAAGGTCCCGCTGCTGGAAACCACGACACCGTCCTTGTCGAAGCGCTTGGAAAAGAAGGCCTTGCGCTCATAGTCGAAGCGCACCCATTCGTCCCGGAAGAAGTCTCCCTCGTGCAGCTTCTTGGAATAGCCCAAGGAACGCAGGTCCGAGACGTCGATCCAGGACTCGTTCAAGTCACGGACCTTGTAGAACGCATCGCAGAAGGCGTTCGATTTCGCGTCCGAGACGATATGGAAAGCAGGCTTGCCCGCGAAATCCTGGATTTCCTCGATCTTCATGGTGGCCCAGCCCACGGAGAGCAGGCCCCACTTGACCTCGAAGCGAAGGACCTCCGGGAACCAGGGGAAGACGGCGCTCATGCTGGAGGATTCGATCTTGCCGCGCACATGCTCCTGGGGAGAGCGGAAGAACTCGCCTTGGCCAAGAGGGTCCTGCGCGCAGGCCAGGCACGGACAGAGGAAAAGAAAAACCCATGCTAAGCACGATAGCTGGATTCCGGCTTTCGCCGGAATGACAGAACGGGCGAGTCCGGCTTTCGCCGCAATGACGGGAACATAAGCTTCCGCCGGGATAACGGATTTACAGGCCTGCACCGGAATGACGGAACGGTTGATGATCATAGGCGGTAGGCCAGCTTGAAGCGCAGGAACACGGCCAGGATCAGGGCCAGGCGCACGAAGCCTCGCTCATCCGCTGCGCGCGCGAGCGCGGGATCATAGCGGCCGTTCTCCCAAGCCGTGCGCAAGCGTCCGGCATCCGGAAGCAGCTGCTCGGCCGCGGCCAGCCAGCCGCGGGCGCTGCGGCGGTCTTGCTCCGCCACGAAGGGGGAGAGCCGCGTGCAAAGCCAGGCGCAGAGAGCGAGCCACAAAAAGAGGCTGGAACCCCAGCGCGTGAAGGAAGTGCTCATGAGCACGAAACCCGCGGCCGCGAGCACGGTCCCGGTCTCCATGGGCCGAGCAAGGCACGCATAGGGCCCTCCCTCGGAGAAAGACGCGCTCGTCCGCTCTTTCGCCGAAGACGAGCCTATCTGAGGCTCCGCCGCCGCGCAGGCCGGCTGAGGATGTCCGGAGGTCCAGAACCTGAGCCATTGCCCGGCAGCAACGAAGAGGAATCCCAGAAGATAAAAGCCCTGAGAACGAGGATGCGCGAATATGAGGAGCAGCAGGGCCGCGACCCTGGCACTCAATGCCGGATGCTCCTTGAAAAGACCGATGACCCGTCTCATGCTTTCGCTCCTTTCGCGGCAGAGTGCCGCACGATCCAGTTGGCGGCAGTCAAAAGATTCGAGGTCCGATGGACCGCGCCCAAGCCCTTTCCGTGGCGCGCGCGGTCCGAGCGTCCGTGCCCTGTAAGGACATGCACGGACTCCGCGCCCAGGGCGCGGGCCAAGTCCACGTCGACTTTCTTGTCGCCGACCACGTAGCAGCCGCGCAGGCTCAAGCCGAGTTCCCGGGAGGCCTTGCGAGCAAGGTATGGGGAAGGTTTGCGGCAAGCGCATTTCTCCCACGGCCCGTGAGGGCAGAAATAGAAGCCGTCGAGCCGCGCTCCCTTGCGCCGGAGTTCTTGGAGCAGACGCCGATGGATGCGGCCCAGCATGGCATGGTCCAGATAGCCGCGTCCGATGCCGGACTGGTTGGAGACGAGCACCAGCTTGAAACCCGCCGCCCGCAGGCGGCGCAAAGCCTCCGCGGTATACGGATAGATGCGCAGCTGCTCGGGCCTTCGCAGATAGAAGCCCGGACGGTCGTGGATGAGGGTTCCGTCGCGGTCCAGGAACACGACCGGAGAGAGCCCCTTTCCCGGGCCGGGGACTCCCTTCGATTTTGAGCAGGATCGATTCTTCATGCAATACTCCGCTGGGCGCTGCGATGTCCGAGTTCGGCCAATATCCATACGGTCCAGACCAGCATCCAGACCAGCTCCACCTGCAGAGCCGTCTCCGTCAGATTCATGACGATGAACGAGGAGAAGACCGCATAGGCCCATAGATTGAGGGCGTCGGGCCGCTCCAGGACGCGCTCTCTGGCGCGCAGCCAGAACGCGCCGAAAAGCAGCAGGAGCGCTCCGAGTCCCAGGAAACCGCGCTCCGCGAACTGATGCAGGAAAACGTTGTGCGCATTGCCCAGGCTGGCTTCCTTTCCGTCGATGTCTCCGGAATAATAATCGCGGAACACCGCACGGAACCCATTGGGCCCCACTCCGGTCAACGGATGATCCAGCCCCATGCGCAGGGCTGCTCCCCAGAACTTTACGCGCAAGAACTGCGCGCTGGGAACGCCGTCCTGATCCTGCTGGACCGGCAGGATCAAGGACCGGCCTTGGAAGAAAGAACTGACCTCCATGAGCAGGACCACGGCCGTGAATATCACCAGCGCGCGCAGGCACATCCGCTTCCAATCCTTGAACAACAGCAGGACCACGGCCACTCCGGCGGCCGCGCCCAGCAAGGCTCCGCGCGTGTTGCTCAGGAACAATGCCAGCCCGAAGAGAGCGCCGACGGCCCAAAGAACACGCCGCGAGCTGCCCGAAGAGACCTCGGGTTCCGGCGCCGCCAGGAAGCAGAACGCGCCCAGGAAAGCCACGGCCATCTGCTCTCCGAAAGTCACGGGGTGCACGAAGGCATGCGCGCGTACAGCTCCGAACATATGGCTCTGGATGGACTGCCACGCATACGGCCGAAGAAAAGCCCCCGCGCTCTGAGAGATGCCCGCCAGCGCCGCGGCCAGCGCTCCGGCGGCCAAGGCGAGCGGCGCTCTGCGCGCCATGGCCGGGAACGCGGAGCCCGCGGCCAAGAGCAGATAGTACATCCAGAGCTTGTGCGCGTCCTGGTTGAAATGGCGCAGGCTCTGCATGGGATCGAGCGCGAACACTCCCGCGAGCGCGGCCGCGCAGAGATAACTCCAAAGGGGGAACTCCACGCAGCTGCGAAGATCCGCTCTGCGCGGGATTCCCTCGCGGCCCTTGCAGAGGAGCGCCAAAAGCATCAGTCCCCAGCCCATGTTCGCGCCCGCGATGCTCACGGGCAAAGCGATGAAGAAAGGCAGGAGAAGCGCCTCCAGCCCAATCGAGCCGAGAGCGTTTTTCAGAGCGCCGCCGGCGCCGATGCTAGGACAATTTGCGGGAGCCCGCATGCAGAAGAGCCTCCTCCCAATGTTCGCGCCCCTCGGTGATCTCCATCTTCACGGTGAGCGCCAGCACCTCTCCGGAAAGGATCTCGCGCCAATTGCCTCCCAAGCGGGGGAAGTCCTTGAGCGTGGTCACCACGGGGATGCCGTTGCGCACGTTCTCGATGGAGCGCAGCTCCTGCTCCGTGAAGGGATGGTGGTCCGGGAAGCGCCAGACCTGCTCCAAATGCGCTCCCAGCCTGCGCAGCTCGTCCTCGAAAGGCCTCGGGTCGCCGATGGCCGAGAAGCAGGCCACGCGCTTGCCGTTAAGATGGGAGAGCTTGTGGTGCTGGTTCCGCTTGAGGTCGAAGACGTAGTCCGGCTTGTGCACGGCGCGGGCCAGGCGCAGGCGGCTCTTGCCGTACTGCTTGACCTCGCGCTCGATCTCCTCCAAACGCTCGGCCGGAACGCGGTCGGCATGCGTGAGCACGACCAGATGCGCCCGCCGCAAAGCGCTCATCGGCTCGCGCAGATTCCCGTCGGGGAGCATCCGTCCGCCGCCGAAAGGGTCCAGCGCGTTGATCAGGACGATGTCCGCGTCGCGGCGCAGGCGCTGATGCTGGAAGCCGTCGTCCAGGAGCAGGATCTGCGGCGCGTAGTACTTGAGCGCGGTCCTGCCGGACTTGATCCGGTCCGGACTCACCAGGACCGGCACGTCGCGGCCCTCGAGTATCTTGTGCATCATCCACGGCTCGTCCCCGGTCTCCTCCCAGCCCGTCTCCCGGGAATCGAGCAGGACCACGACGCCCTCCGAAGTTTTTTTGCGCTGATAGCCTCGGCTGAGCACGGCCACCTTATGCTTGCGCTCCAGGAGCTCTTCGACGGCCAGGAGCACGGCCGTGGTCTTGCCGGTGCCGCCCGTCGTGAGATTGCCGATGCACACGATGCGCACGGGCAGGCGCATGGTCGGGAGCATCCCCAGCGCATAGGCCGTCGAGCGCAGACGCGCGGCGCCTCCGTATATCCAGGAGAAAACGCGCAGGAACATGCGTCCCCATAGCCGTGATTTCATGTATTTCCGCTGTTCGTTCAAGGGCATCGGATCTCCCGACCGGTCGTTTTGTTTTCAGAGGATAATATCCGCGCGGCCGCCTCGAAGACGGCCTGCGCGGGCAGGTCCCGCAGGCATTCGATCCCGCGGCCGCAGTCGTTGCTGCCGCAGCCGATGCAGGGAAGTCCTTCCCTGCGCACGGCAGGATGGCGCTCCCGATCCGGGGGATTCCAGCAGGCAGGATCGCTCGAGCCGTAGACCGTCACGGTCGGGACTCCGCAGGCGGCCGCGATATGCCGCGGCCCGTTGCAGTTGCTCACCACCAGATCGCAGCGGCCCAGCATCGCCGCCAGGTCCAGCAGGTCGCGCACCGGGGGGGAGATCGCCGCATCGGTCCCGATCAAGCTCGCGAGCTCTTCAGCCAATGCGCGCTCGCCGGGCCCCCAGAACACGCAGAGCCGCGCGCCGAAGCGGTCCCGCAAGAGGCGTCCGAGCTCCGCGTAGCGCGGGACCGGCCAGCGCCGGGTCTCGCGTCTGGATGCCGGAATCAAGCCCACCACGCGGCCGGCACCGGGAAAAAGACGGCGAAAGGCCTCCTGTGCGAAGGCCCGCGCGGGCGCCGGGGGGGACAGACGGGGAAGGCAGTCCGACTCGTCGACATCGACTCCGAGCCGGCGCAGCACCCGGATCTTCTCCAAGGCGCTGTAGCAGGGCTCAGGAGACTCCCGCAGAAGCCGCGTGTAGCCCCAGCGATGGGTCACCTGCGCCGGCCCCGCGCGCAAGGACGCGCCGCTGGCCAGGCACAAGAGCGCGCTGCGCGGAGTGCCGAGATAATCCACGACCCAGTCATAGCGGGCGCCGCGGATCCACGCCAAAGCCTTCACGGTCCCGATCAAGGAGGAGTCGTAAGACACGACGGAACTCACATCCGGGCTTGCGCGCAGGAGGACGTCCGCTGGAGGCTCGCAGAGCAGGTCCACCCTCGCCTGGGGGAAGGCCTTGCGCAAAGCCCGCGCGGCCGGAGCCGTGAGCAGCACGTCGCCGATGCGCCGCAGCATGATGACCAGGATTTTTCTTGGTTCTGTCTGTTCGTTCATGCTCTTTCCCCGGACCCCGCTGCTCCGGATTTCTCGCCGGGAAACGTTTTTGGAACGGAAAAATCCGGACTCATCAGAAGCGGGACTTCCCGCGCGTCATCTGGAGATGGAAGTCGAAGCGGGTGTCGTCTCCTCGGATGAAGAGGCGCTTGATCGGCCCCAGTTCGGGGTTCCACGGCCACGGCGCCGTGCCTTGGCGGATGCTGAAGTCGTAGAGATAGCCGGCCTCCAGCGCCTCCTTTCGAACCTCGGGCACGAACGCGCCCGCGCCGTAGGGATAGGCGAAGAAATGAAAGGGCCGTCCCAGCTTCTCTTCCAGGCGCTTCTTGGACTCCCGCAGCTGCCAGCGCACCTGCTCGATGGGCAGGCTCGCGAGATTGGGATGCCCCATGGTATGCGAGCCGAAGTCCATGACCCCGGAGTCGATCATCTCGCGCACGTGCTCCCAGCGCGCCATCCGCAGCCACGGCTCCCGGCCCGGGTCATGCCAGGCATTGTGATGGTCGAGCGTGTCGTGCACCAGGAAGATGTTGCCCTTGAGTCCCAGGTCGCGCAGGATGGGGAAGGCGAGCTCGTAGTTGTTGGCGTAGCCGTCGTCGAAGGTGACGAGCGCGGGCTTCTCCGGGGAGGGCGCGCGGCCCTGCAGTATGTCGTGCATCTGGGAGAAGAGGAGCGTGGTGTAGCCGTGCCTGCGCAGGTACTCCATCTGCCGGCGGAACATGGCGCCGCTCACCCACAGCTTGGCCAGCTTCGAGCCTTGCGGCGCGTCGCCGATCTTGTGGTACATGAGCACGGGCAGGCCCTTCGAGAGCGGCCGCCACCAGTTCCAACGCGCCGAGACCGCCGCGGCCGCGGCTGCGGCCGCCCAAGGAAAAACTCCGATCATGGCCTTGTCTCCTCTTGAAGAACGGACGCGCTCGCGGGCAAAAGCCGCGCGCGTCCGATTTCCATCAGTTTCACATATTTCAGCCAAGTGTGGAAAGACGACAGCACCGCCCAGGCCGCGCCCGGAGTCCCGTCGAGGATGCCCAAGCGCAGGACCAAGCGCAGGAAGAGTTCCCAGAGCGGCCGCAGGAAGCAGTCCGCCGCGGATGCGCGGCGTCCGGCCTCCCAGCGCTTCTGCGCGGCCCAGGTGGTGTAGCGGCCGAGCTTTTCCAAGTATTCGTCGAGATCGCGATACGGGATATGCCGCATGCGTCCGCTCAATCGGCCCAAGGTCCCGTTCAATTCCACGCCTTCGTGCAGCTTCCCGCCGATGAAGCTCCCGGCTTTCCTGCGGAACAGGCGCAGATGCCGCTCGCGGCCCAGCCCGCCGAAACGCAGGACGCGCCCGAGGAACTCGACCTCGAAGGGGATCTCATAGCCGTCGGCCGGGCCGTCCGCTTCCAGCACCGAGAGGATCTCTTTCGCCAGTCCCGGACTCACGCGCTCATCGGCATCGATGGACAGCGCCCAATCCCCGGACGCCAAGTCCAGGGCAGCCTGCTTCTGCGAGGCATAATCCTTGAACTCCACGGCATGAACGCGGGCGCCCGAGTCCCGGGCGAGCCGCACGGTCTCATCGGAAGAACCGCCGTCGACGACCACGATCTCCGAGGACAAGGGCTTGAGGCTGCGCAGGCACTCCGGCAGATCCAAGGCCTCGTTCTTCGTGATCAGGATCGCGCTTATTGATGCCTTCATAAGTTATGGCCTGCTCTGGAGAATCTCTATCGGACGGAGGCTTCGCTGCTCCGCGGCCTCGCGATAGATATTCTCCATCTTTTCGCCCGCCGCGGCCAAACTGAACGACTGCACGCGCGCAAGCCCCGCGCGCCCGCGCCGCTGAGAGCCCTCGGCATCCTGGATCGACTCCAGGATGCGCTCGGCCAATGCCCGAGGATCGCGAGCCGGAGCGAGCCAGCCCTGGACGCCGTCTTCGAGCACCTCCGGAATGCCGCCGGTGCGCGTGGCCACCAAGGGCAATCCGCAGGCCATGGCTTCCAGGAGCACGGAGCCCATTCCCTCTCCCCAGGAGGACAGCGTGAACAAGTCGAAGGCCTTCATGCAGCGGACCGCATCCGGACGAAAGCCCGCGAAGACCAGATTCCCTTGCAGTCCCAGAGAAAGGCTCAGGGCTTCCAGAGCCCCGCGAAGAGGCCCTTCGCCCATGACCACGAAGCGCGCGGCCGGACATCGCGCGACGACCTGCGCAGCCGCGCGAAGGAGCGTCTCGTGATCCTTGTGGGGGACTAACGCCGCGGCATTGACCACCCAAGGATCGCCGGGAGGCAGGCCCCATTCCCGCGCAAGAGCCGCGCGCAGGTCCGAACGCTCCGCGCCCTTGAGCGGCATGATCGGCTCGCGCAGCCCCACGCTGCGGGCTTCCAGCTCTCCCACGGGCAGGGAATCATGCACCACGCGGACATCCTGCGGCTTGAGCCCGTCTTCCAGGAGCACGCGCCGCACGCCCTCGGAGACCGCGACCCAGGCTCTCGCGGAAGCGTACTTGAGGCGGCTTCCCGGCCCGAGATGGAAATCCACACGCCGATGAGCGACCCAAGGAAGAGAAGAGCCCAGCGAAGCCAGGCGCGCGAGCGCCGCGGCATGCGCGGTGTGCGCGTGCATCATGGGCGCTTGCGCTCTGCCGACCCTGCGCCGGAGCATGAGCGCGGAAACCGGATCGAGTTCTCCCAAGAAGGGGAGATGCAGCCGCTCCAATCCCAAATGCCAAGCCTCCGCGTCCAGCGCGGAAGCTCGCCGGCAGACGATGACGTTGGCATGGCCCTGTTCGCGCATGCGGCAGGCCAGATACAGCAGCTGCCGCTCGCCTCCGCGCAGGCCGCGCTCCCCGTCGATATGAAAAAGAGTGAATGGGGCCGGACTCATGCGCACGCTCTCCTGAGCAGGCCGTCGAAGCCGTCGAGGAATCTGTCGAGGGTGAAGCGCTCCTCGTAACGGGCCCGGGCCGCGTGGGAGGCTCTCTCCCACGATGGACGGTCCTTGAGCAGGCTCTGGAGCGCTTCGCACAAAGCTCCGGCATCGCCGCAAGGCGCGATGCGCGCGCCCTCGCAGCCTTCCAGGTACTCCGGCAGGCAGCCCGCACAGGAAGCCGCAAGAGGGCGTCCGCAGGCCAGCCACTCCACGGCCGCGCGGGATACGGCCTCCGAGCCCAGGGACGCGATCACGCCGACATGGCAGGATCGCATGAAGGCCGCGGAATCCGGCGCATGTCCCAGGAACTCGACGCGATCGAAGATGCCGAACTCGCGTGCGCGCGCCTGAAGCCCGGCGATCTTCACGTTCTCCTCGCGCCCGGCGACCTTGAAGGATATGTCGGGGATGCTGCGCAGAAGCAGGCGCGCGGCTTCCAGGAAGACCGCATGCCCTTTGACCGGATCGAGCCGGCCCAGGATGCCCACGACCCGCGGCCCCTCGGGCGCAGGCTGCGCAGGCCCGGGATCAGCCAGCCCCTGATAGACCAGGGAGTAGGGACGGTTCGCGAGCAAAGGCCGGGCCTGTCCGAGGATGATGCGGTTGGCCGCGATGAAGCCCGCGGTCCTGGACCACAGCAGTCCGGATAGAGGCCGCGGACGCATGCAGCGAGCATCCGCGCGCACGCGCACCACGCGCACGGGAAGTCCCGCGGCCGCGGCGACGCAGAGCGTATGGGCGCGTCCCGTATGGGCGGCAAGCGCCGAGATGCCTCTCTCCTGGATCACCCGGCGCAGGCGCGCAAGCTCGGTCCAAAGCCCGCGCAGAGCGATAGGCTCCAAACCCAAGCGCCGGGCTTCCTGAAAAGGAGGCAGTCCCTCAAGAGCGGCGACGAAGTGCTCCTGCCCGCGCCCGCGGGAGCCCGCTGCGGCGGCCAAGGCATAGGCCGTAAGCCCGCTGTCGTAAGGCTCGTCGAGAAGATGCAGGACCTTCATGCCGCAGCGACCTCATCGGCCCTGTTATTTCGCTGCGGCCCCCGCTTGGATAAGAGCATGCGCCGCGCATGGGCAAAGACCTCTTCCACGCGGATGAGCCTCATGCAGAGGAAATGCCCCTGCGGGCAGGTCTTCGAGCCGTGCAGTCCGCACGGCCTGCAGGAAAGCTCCTTCTCGACGACCTGATGCCCGCGGCCGTAGGGGAAGAAGCCCAGTTCGCGCGTGGTGGGCCCGAAGATGCCGATGACCGGCACGCCGCAGGCCGCGGCCACGTGCATGGGCCCGGAGTCGTTTGTCACGAAGAGCGATAAGCGTCCGACGAGTTCCATGAGCTCGGGAAGGGTGGTCTTGCCGGTCCAATCCAGCACGCCCTCGCCTGCCGAGGCCGTGATGCCTCGCGCAAGCCCCGCGTCCTCGGGCCCGCCCACGAGCACCACGCGCGCGCCGGCCTCGCGGACAAGACTCGAGGCCAACCGCGCGTAGGACTGCGCGGGCCAGCGCTTGGTCGGCCAAGCGGAACCCGGATGCAGGCCCACGAGCACGGCCCCCTCGCCGATCCCGGCGTCCTTGAGCCTGCGAGAGACCGACTCCGAAACCCCGCTGCCCTCGCGCTGAGCCGACAGATAGAGCGAGTCGCGGTCCTCGGTCTTGAGGTCCGGCATAAGGGGGAGGAGCAGGGCCAGATTGCGCTCCAAGTCCGGCATGCCCCAGGAGAAATAGACGGTGCGGTGATAGAGGAACCAGCCCGCGCTGGAAGAAAAGCCTATGCGCAAAGGGACCTTGGCCAAGCGCAGGAGCAGCGCGGTGCGCAGGGACCTGTGCGCGGATATGGCCACGTCGAATCGGCCCTGCAGGGAGCGCGCCAGGGAGAAGAAGCCGCGCAGGCCCGCGTGCCGGACGCGCTTGTCGTCCTCTATGACCTCATCGACCCAAGGAGAGCGGCGGAACACGTCCGCGGTCTGGGGGCGCGTGAGGACGCTCAAGCGGCAGCCGGGCAAGGCCTCCTTGATGCGCCGGGCCAAGGGGACCGTGAGGAGCGCATCGCCCAAAAAAGAGGTCTGCGCCAGCAGGACGCGCGATCCTTGGGCCTGTACGGGCGCGGCCGGGCTGGCATAGTCGCCCAAGGAGAGCTCCCGTGAACGCACGGGCACGCCCCAGGCCGAGAGCGCCTCCAGATACCGGTCCAAGGTGTGGCGCACCAGGGAGGGGGAGGAGAGCCGGAAATAGACGAAGAGCCTGCGCGCCAAGGCATCCTTGCGGTAGACGGACACGTTCGGTATCCCGGCCAAGTGCCTGAGCCAGAAGGTGCGGGCATTGGCATGCAGGTCGAGCAGATGCGTGAAGGGCTTTCCCCGGATCAGGGCCAGGGCCTCGCGGTGTCCTCGGTAGGGCAGGACCTCGTCGATATGGGGATTTCGCGCGAGCGCGGCCGCGAACTGGGGCTTGACCATGACCGAGATATGCGCGGCCGGCCAATGCGCCTTGAGATTCCGGTAGACCGGCGTCGTAAGCACCACGTCGCCTAAAGAAGACAGCCGCAGCACCAGGATGCGATGGGTCATCTGTTATTCCCCGAAAGCGCATGTATAACCACGCGCGCGTTCGGGGAACAAGGGATTATACCATTCTAAGAATCCAGTTCCCTTGCGCTATTTCAAGAAAAGATTAAGATCGCCCGGCTCTTTCAGCGCGGCGCGATACTCCGGGGAATCACGCCGGACAGCCAGGGTCTTCTTGACGTCGAGCGAGCGCAGCAGGTTCTGGACCGCTTCCAGCCCGCCCTTCTTGAAGGCCTTATGCAGCAGCTTGAACGTCCCCTCAACGTAGGCCATGCTCTTGACCGCTTCGCCCCTTCGGCTCTTCTGAAAAACTTGATGCAGCCACTGAGATCTCTGCCGCCGCCACTCCCGCAGGTCCGCCTTCTGCCGCTCTCCCCAGCCCCAAAGAGCGGCGTCCTGCTCCAGGCGGGCGCCGGCCATAAGTTCCATGAACACCGCGAAACCTTCGTTGAACGCGGCATCCGCCGTGTCATAGTACGCCCCAACCTGCCCTTCGGACCGCAGAAGTCCGGTCATCTCCGCGTAGAGTCCGTGCGCGTACTCATGCAGCATGATCAGCGTGTCGATGACGTCGTGATCGAATAGATAGGTCTTCGCGAACAGTCCATAGGTCTGTCCGTCCTTTTGGAGGCCGGGGCAAAAGAAATTGAACCAATGGTAGCCCTCCGGGGTTTTCCCGAAATAGGAAGCACTGCCCCCGTCCTGCGCGGCCTCCATGACGAATATCCGATAGGGAAGATCGCGATAGAAATCCGGGAAATACTTGACGAGTCCCTGCCTTGCGCGCTGAAGCGCCGCGATCCCGCGCTTGGAGGCGAAGTAGCCCTCGGCATAGCGGGTCATGGAACGATAGAGGTTCTCATTATCCCCGCCGACGATATAGATCCCGTCGGTCCGGAAATCGGACATGTCGAAATCGTTCGAGATCTCCTGCAATTCCTGCTCGGAAAGTTCCATCCCTTCCTTCGCCGCGATATCGCCCACCAGGGCGGGGATATGCTCGGTGACTCTGTCCCAGTCGTCCGAGACAGGGACGAAGCGCGCCAGGAGCGCCTCATCCTTGAGCGCGGCGTCCACGATCCTGCGGATGCGCTCCACGTGCAGCTTTTGCCGAGGCTCCCAATCCTTGCTCACTTGAGAGACGCCCAAGTTCGCGGACCGGATGCCGACCTCACGGATCAGCTCAGGCGTGAGAGCCGCGGACGCATCCACGCCCGCCGGTTCCAAGACGACGGCAGGGACCGGCGATGCCGAAACCGCTGAAGCTTCCAGGCCGCCCGCGCGCGGCGCCGCAGCCGCGTTGAGCTCGACGTTAACGGCCTTCTGCGTCATGCCCGGACCGGCGGAGAAGAACGGCGCTGGAAGGGTCTGCTCCGCGATGCGCGGCTGCGCGAACAAGCCCGCGGCAAAGGACCCCGGCCCCGCGGGGATGACGGTCTGCGGCACGGATGCAGGAGCGATCGGCGCTATCGCGGCGGCACGGGCTTGCGGACCGGGATGAAACAGCAGCATCCCGCACAGGATGAGGCTGCCCGCTCCCAAGCCAGAGGACGTCCTTGATCGGATACTCATCAGCGGGTGGTGATGGGGCGGGCTTGGAGGATGACGATGGTCCCGTCGGCCAGCAGGGAGAACTCGATGTCCATGGCCTTGCCGAAGCGCTTCTCCAAGGCCGCGGCCACGCGCGTAAGGCGCTGAGTCTGATCCAGGCTGAGCGCGCGCAGGCTTCTGAGCGCCGCGGGAACCGGGCCCAGGCGCGTGCCGAAGCCCTCGGGCCTGTTCTCCACGCGCCGGCGCTTGCGCGCGATGTGCGGGAGTTCAGTCTCCTGTCCGTCCCATTTGCGCGTCACGTACACGTCCGCCGCGGCCTTGCCGGACACCACGCCTTCGCCCAGGCCGTAGGCCGCGTTGAGCACGACCTCATCCTTGCCGTTGACGGGGTTGCGCGTGAAGATCACGCCGGAGACCACGGCAGGCGCCATCTTCTGGATCAGCGTGGCCGGAAGCAGGTCCACGGAGCGCAGGCCTTGGCGCTGTCTATACAGGATGCCGCGCGGCAGCCAGAAAGAAGCCCAGTTCTCGACGACCTTGCTCAAGATCTCATCAGGCTTGAGGTTCAGGTAGCTCTCCGCCGCGCCCGCGAAGGCCGCGTCGTCGGAATCTTCCTGGATGGCCGAGGAGCGCACGGACCAGCGCGCGGCCTGATCCTCGAAGCCGTGTTTCTTAAGCGCTTCCAGGATATCGCGTCCAACGCCCTTCTCCGCGTCGAGTTTGGCGCTCATGAGCACCTGCCGGATGCGCTCAGAGAGACGGCTGATCTCCTTGGAGCGGCCGGATTCGTCCATACCTGGAGCATTCAAGAGCGCGTCGAGTTCCATGGCGAGAGCGCGGACCTTGTCTTCAAGTCCGGTCTCTTTCAAGAAACGCTTGTACGCGTGGATCGTCAGGGCCAGGCCTTCGGGAACATAGGCAGCCTGTCCGGTCAAAGCCTGGAGCATCTCGCCCAGCTTCGCGGACTTGCCGCCCACCAAGGGCTTCATGTCGTCGTCTATGTCCGCCAAGTCCAGGAAGGCAGGCTCCGCTGAGGTCTTCTCCTGCAATTTCTCGTCGCGAGCCTTGCGGTCGAGTTCCAGAAGCCGCGAGTAGGCGGGGTCCGAACCTGCCTGGGCCCCGTCCCTTCGGATCATGCGGCGCAGAAGAGCCATGAGCCGGTCTCTTCGATTGTCCGGCTGCGGGCTCTGCTCGGGATCGGACGCAGACTCTTCTCCGACGCGCACGAGCCGTTCCAAATGTTTTTCCAAGCGGGCCCAGAGCGGCTTGCGGACCTTCGTCTCAGGAGAAGCACTCGTCGCATCCTTGGGCGGCGCCTGGACCTCAAACGACTGTCGCTCTTCTTGCGTCAAGTGAGCGGCATGATTGCGCAGCCCCTCAAGGATCTTCGCCTGCACTCCGGAATAACGCGCATCCTCCTGCGCCTCTTGCAGAAGGAAGCGCTCGACTGCCGAAGGCCATTCTTGCATCCATTCGAGTTCCTGGGAAGCTCCGGTCCTCAAGCTTTCGAGAGCGCGATAAGCCTTCTGCATCGGCCCATCCCCGGCCCGTTCCAGGAGCAAGACCTGCCCGGTCCTTCCGTTCATGCGCACGAGGTCGCCTTCCCGCAGTGCCGCGTTTTTAACATGATGAAGCTCCACGGACTGCAGGCCTCCTTTCGCGGCATGGATCGGGCTCGGCTTGTTCAAACGCAGGCCCAGCACCGGCTTTCCCTGAAGGTCGTTCTTCCAATGCGCGGAGTAGAGGATGACCGAAGGCAGGCCCAGCTCGCGCGTGGTGATGGCCGCATGGCTCAGGGAGCCGCCGCCCGTGGTGAGCACGCCCGCGGCCTTGGAGATCTCCTCGATGTCGTCCGGATCCGTATAGGGAACGGTAAGAATCCCGCCTTCCACGCGGCTCGTCTTATCAAAAATGATCGGCCCGACCACGGACTCTCCTCGGCCGGGAGAGGCGGGAAGACCCATGGCTTCAGGCTGCTCCAGCGGCTGCTGCGCGATGCGCGTCTTGAGCAGAGTCTGAAGATGCTCCTGTTGGGGAACGCTCAAGGGCTCGCCGCTCTGAATCGAGTACCCGTTCTTCCTGAACAGCTGGACCAGACCCTCCGCGCCCAGGAACACCCTCCCGGTCTCGGCCTTCCAAAGAGCGGCCCGGGCATAGGCCAGACTGCCCGAAGCCGGCTCGCGCAAGGCATGCACGCTCAGGATGGAGCCGTCATCCATACGCAATTGGGCTCGCTCGACGCTCAAGGAGCCGATCTTCCCGATCGGCTCATAATCCAAGACCGAGTCTTCCAAGGTCCCAAGAGCGGCCGCTGTCTTCGCCGCGCTCTGCGCCGCATCGGAAAGAACGGCTTGCGCCAGAGCGTCCACGGGCGCGTACGCCCGAAGTTCAGGAGCGGCGCTGCGGTTCCAGTCAAGCTGTCCGCGAGCAGCGGCCTCTTCGATGGGCTGCGTGAAGAAGCGTTCGATGGTCCTTTGCCCGAAAGGAAGCTCCTCGGGGATGGGGGGAAGGTTCAATCGCTCAAGCTCTTCGTTGAGCTCGCCGGCCAAGGCCTTCCTTTGCGGCTCATTCTTCTCGTAATCCTCCACGCCTTCTTCAAATGAAGTCCAGCCGCTGAACTTGAAGGGCCAGCCTCCTTCGGCCGCGTAGATCACGCCCGCCCTTTGCGCGAGCTTTAAAGTCTCTTCTGCGCCGATATGGTCCATCAGATGCCCCAACGTCAGATCCATGTCGTCTAAGTCGCGCAGGAGTTGGACCACGAAGGGATAGGCTTCCACGAGAGAACGCTGGGATGAAAGCCCGTGGTCCTTGTCCCAGGAGACCGTCAAGAAAGAATCGCCGATGATCTCGGAGGGGATGCCGAGCTGCTTCAAGAACGAGGCGATCAGCGCTATGCGCATGCCGCTGCCGTCATAGCCGCTTTCTTTGTAGCGGATGCGCAGCATCCCTCCCTCGTCCGGATCCGAGACGTCCGCGAAGAGCTCGGCGCTGTGGCAGCCCAGATGGGCATGCAGCCACAAACGGTCCTCGCTGAGCAGGAAGGTGTCGCTGCCGATGTCCTTGATGCTGCTCAGCCTCGACCATAGGGCTTTGAGCGCGGGATTTTTCCGCAGGACCTCGTAGAGCGGCGCCTCTCCGAGATAGCTGAAGTTCAGGTAATAATCGAGATCGCGCTGCTCGATCCTTCCCGAGTAATCGGAAACATCCTCGCCGGCCTTGCCGATGAGCTGGAGCGCTTTCTGGTGGAGCCAGTTGATCAAGGAATGCAGACGGCTGCGCGGATTAGACGCATCCAGCGTGAACATCCTCTTGACCAGCGCCTCGGGCAGGGCGTCGTCGGGCTGAAGATCCGCCCAGCGCTTGCGCAGCCTTCGCTCGACGCCGGAGTAGCCGTTCTTCGCGTCCTCCGAGCGATCCCCCTCGGGCTTCATGCGCGCGAAAAGCTCGGCCATCCTGCCCGTGCGCTTGAGGATGCGCTTGGCCGCGAAGCGGGTCATGTCCGCGGCATGAGAGGACATGGACTCAAGTACCTGGAAGTTGGCGTTGATAAGCCGATCGAAAAGACCGTAGCGCTGCTTCAAAGCGCCGGCTTTCTTGGGGTCCGGAACGCGCAGCGCCGCGGTGATAAGCTCCGGCTCGTCCGGCGCCAGGACCTCTGCGTCGGCGTCCTTCAAGACATAAGGCAGGTAGTAGTAGCTCCCGAGCGAGTAATCCTTGAACCTGTCGCGGGCAATGAAGAACGCGAAGCGCGCTTGGCTCGCCCACTTGTCCTTGGCGGAGTAGGCTTTCAGGGCTTCGTAACGCTTCGGGGACAGGTTTTTAAGAGCGTGCATGTTCTCGATCCATGTTTGAAGCAGGGCAGGATCGCTGAGCAGGCTCTTCGCGAAATTCTTGTTGTCATCGCCGAATTCCACGCTCAAAAGACCCGGATAGAGCTGGAAGAGCTCCCGCGCATACTCCGGGTAGAGCCATTGGACCATGTCCCGTGTGCCGTATCCAAACGCCGAGTCCTGGAAGACCCTGAACACGGCATACCGCAGCACAGGGTCGGGGGAATCCAGGAAAAGCAAGCGGACCTTCTCTTTCTGTCGCGGCGTGAGCGCCGCTCTCCCCAGGGTCGCGAAACCCTCGGGAAAGCCGATGAGATGGCCCAAGAGCTCCGCGAATTCCTCATCCGTGAAAGCCAGAGGCTTGGGCTCCTCGGTCTTGTGCAAGGAATCGAAAAGGCTCTTGGGCATGGGCGCGATGGGCGCGGGCTCCCGAATGGCCTTGATATTCGCAGCCATCGGCAGCACGACATCATGAAGGGTGTCGTCAGCCTTCCGGATCATGGAACGCGTCCCTTTATAAAAGAAGGGCGCGATCAAAACAAGCTCCGAGACCTGCGTCTGAAGGTCGGAGACTTCCTGCTCGTACGCAGCGAACGTCTTCCCTTGGGTGGAATGCTTCGCTTTCTCTACGCGCACGCACACGGTTTTGGCATGCTCCATCAGTTTTTTGACAAGGAGCGCCGCAAGATCATTGTCCGAGATCTGCGCGGGGATCTGCCGCGGATTAAGATTCGTACGCGCCAATGCGCGGGTGAAGGCCACGATCATCGGAGGCTGGGACAAGTCCAGCTTGGGCAGGTTATAGCCCGAATACTGAGAAAGCTTCTGCACGACCGGCAGCCACGGCAAGATATCCCCAAAAGCAGCGCCCGCGGCTTTCTCAATCGCCTTGAACTCCTCGGGAGACGGCATCTGCGCTGCGACCCGCATCAGATGTTCGGCCCATTCCTCATCCGTCTGGGAATGCTCCTGCAAAGCCTTGGCCTTGAGCTTCTCGGCGTTCGGGAGCAGCACTTTATGAACAATAAAGTTCAGCTTCTGGATCGCGGCCCGCTCGTCTTCATGAAAGAAAGGCGAGATCAAGGCGAGGTCCGCCGCAGCCGCGGCGATCTCCGCAGCCCTTTGCGCATAGAGGTCCGTCTCCTTGAAGGGAGACAGCTCATTCATCCTCCTCATGAGCACGTCACGGATGTACTCCCCCAGCTTGCCGCGCAGGCTGGGAGCAAGATACTGGGGCGCGACATCGGCGAGATCCTTCGTCGGCTGAATGCCCGTACGCTCCAATGCGCGGATGAAGGCCGCGGCCAGCTTCGGCTGGGACAAGTCCAATCCGAGCATGACCTTGCCGGCATGCTTGGGAAGAGCCTCCACGATCGGCAGCCACGGAGAGGCCGCCGCGAGAGAACCGGCGGCTTTCTGCGCAGCAAGCTGCTTAGGAGACGGCATCTGCGAAGCGACCCTCTCCAGATGCTCGGCCCATTGCTCATCCATCCCGGCGGCCTCATGCAAAGCGTTGATCTCCTCGGTTTTAGGAAGCACGATCTCATGGAAGGTATCGTTAGCTTCCTGGATCATGGCGCGCTGGTCTTCATGGAAGAAGGGCGCGATCGCGACGAAGTTCGAGGCCTCTTCTTTGAGTTCGGCGAGCTTCTTCTCGTGCTTCGCGAGCCATGCGGCCGAATCCGACTGCCCGGCATGCTTCTTCGCCGCCCTGGCTCTCGATGCAAGCTCCTCGATGCGCACCGCCAGCTTGATGCGCAGTATCCCGGCGATACTCGAGGGTTGGGCATCTGCGAGCTCTTTGTCCGGCCGGATATCCGTATGCTGCAATGCGCCGAGGAACGCCACGGCGACATGAAATTTGGATATATCCAGCCCATGCATGACATTCGGCTGCTGAGAAAGCGTCTTAAGAACCGGCATCCACTTGTCGACAGCGGCAGTTCCAATTACGTTATTGGAAGGAAGCTGCGGCAAGACAGGAACAATCTGCGCAGGGACCGCGACAGGCGCGGCAGGAGCCGACTGCGCAAAACCGCTGAACTGCTGCGCCTGCGCGCACAGGACAGCCGGTCCCATGGACTGGGACAACAGTGCCGCGCAAAGGGACAATGCCAACGGTTTTTGGAACCGCATGCTCGGATATATTAGGGGAAAAAATCGCTCTCTGCGGGTGCCGAAAGGGGAACTCAACGCTTAGAAAAGGGCCTACTCAAAGATAGGCCTTCCGGGAACGAACATCGTCACCCCGGCGGAAGCCGGGGCCCACTCATTAGAGGTCCCCGTGTCAACGGGCAATAAACATCTGACCACAGGCAGTGGCTGTTCGTTTGGTCCATCCCTACTTTTCCCGTCCTAGGCACATCGCACCCAGGTCTTCTCTTGTTTGGTTGTCGGCCGAAGCCGCGCCATCCACTCATCAGGATCAAGGCTTCGGCGATCCTCTTGCCGCTGCCCCTGCCCTTTATCCAAGGACCCAGAAAACCTTTGGTTCCCTACCGTATCCATTCATCGGCGGGTATTTTCCCGCCCACAGGTTCATGGCTCGCGAATTTCGCCGCGCCAGACTCCCATTAGCTTACGGTCGGGGCGACTCCTCCTAAAACAGGAGTGGAGGAAACAGCCAATCAGGAATTTCTGGTTTTTCCAGACCCCGGCCGAGCTTGTCTCCTCCACAAAATCTTTTACGCGAACGCTCGAGTCACATCAAAAGGTACTTGCTTGCGGAGTACGTGATAGCATGCCCGAGCGATCTTGTGCGCCACGGCCTTCGTTGCCACGATCGCGTTCCGCTTCGCCTTCTTCCGGTCATAGAAGCGTCGAGCCCGTTCGTTGTAGCGCACGACGAAATGCGCCGCTTCGACGAACGCCCAGGCTAGATATTTGTTTCCGTTCTTTCGGTTCCCTTCGCCCTTCTTCTTGCCGTTGCTCCAATGGGAACTGCTCACGCAGCGACCGTAGGAAGAGAACTTCCCGACGCTCGCGAAGCGCGCCATATCCCCCGCCTCGTACATGATCGTCATCGCTAATATATTGCCGATTCCTTTGACGCTCAGCAGCTTCTCGAACTCCGGCCGGAGCTTGGCGCGCTTGAGAACCTCGCGCTCCAACATCTTGACCTGCTCATGCACACAGAGTAGCACCGTCAGATTGCTCCGTATCGCCATCGCGCGGACCTCGTCGCCCTCGCATAATCGCAGGACCGCGGAATCGTCAAGGTCGGGGATCTCGTTGGAGGTTATGTTTTGCCCGCTATTACGGGCAATGAGGTTCTTGATGCTCAGCAACTGTGTGGTCTGCGCTCGCACCATCTGGCTGCGCTTGCGCAACAGATCGCGCACCCCACGATCCTCTTTCGGACAGATGTGTCCGGTCGGAAGGATTCCCAGGCGCAGCAAATGCGCCAGGTGCCGGGCATCGTGCTCGTCCCCAGCGAACTTGAGTCCGTCATATTGCTTTACTGCGGCCGTATTCACCAGCTTCACGCTGTAGCCTGCTTCCATGAGTCCATCCACGAGCCAGTACCAGTTGTATGTCGATTCCACCGCGATTGCCTGGATGTCCTGGCGATGCGCAACCAGTTCGGCCAAGATGAGCGGGAGCTTGTTTGGCAGGCGTCGATTGAGCACGACATGGTCATGCTCATCCAAGACCACCAGCACGCTGTTGTTGGAATGCAGGTCGATTGCGGCATATAATCTCATTGGTCCCCTCCGGGATTTGGTTTGTGTGTCGGCAAACAAACAATACCAACGCCTGCGAGGGGACTTCTATATGATTATCAGGAATACGACGCAACGGCCTTTGCTGGGTCCCGGCTTCCGCCGGGATGACGGATTTCTAGGCTTCCGCCGGGATGACGGATTCCTAGGCTTCCGCCGGGATGACGACGATACTAACGAGTCGTGATGGGGCGGGCTTGGAGGATTACGATCCTTCCTTGATAAATGGTGAATTCGATGTCCATGGCCTTGCCGAAGCGCTTCTCGATGGCAACGGCCACCCGGGCAAGAGCCCGGGTCTGCGCGCGAGTAAGAGCGCGCTTGTCGCGCAAGGCCTTGGGCACCAGCCCCAGCCGCGTGCCGGAGGTCCCGTCCGGCTTGGGCTCCACGCGCCAGAGCTTGCGCGCCACGTGCGGAAGCTGAGTCTCCTCGCCGTCCTGCTTGCGCGTGGTATAGACGTCGGCCGCGGCTTTCCCGGACACGACGCCCTCTCCCAATCCATAGGCCGCGTTGAGCACGACCTCATCCTTGCCGTTGACGGGGTTGCGCGTGAAGATGACTCCTGAAACATGCGCTCCGCTCATCTTCTGGATGAGCGTAGCAGGAAGAAGGTCCACGGAGCGCAGGCCTTGGCGCTGTCTGTACAGGATGCCGCGCGGCAGCCAGAAAGAGGCCCAATTCTCGACGACCTTGCTCAAGACTTCGTCGGGCTTGAGGTTCAGATAACTCTCCGCCGCGCCCGCGAAAGCCGCGTCGTCGGAATCTTCCTGTATGGCCGAGGAGCGCACGGACCAGCGCGCGGACTGATCCTCGAAGCCGTGTTTCTTAAGCGCTTCCAGGATATCGCGTCCAACGCCCTTTTCTATGTCGAGCTTTCCGGACATGAGCACCTGCCGGATGCGCTCGGAAAGGCGGCCGATCTCCTTGGAGCGGCCGGCCTCATCCATGCCGGGTGCGCTCAATAGCGCGTCGAGTTCCATGGCCAGGGCGCGGACCTTGTCTTCCAGGCCGGTCTCCTTGAGGAACCGCTTGTACGCATGGATGGTCAGGGCCAGGCCTTCGGGGACGGAAGCCGGAACGACTGAGGGGTCGTCATCCCGGCGAAGGCCGGGATCCAGATAAACGCCTCCCTGGGCCCCGGCTTTCGCCGGGGCGACGGAGGATAGCGCCTGGAACATCTCTCCGAGCTTCGCGGACTTCCCGCCCACCAAGGGCTTCATGTCGTCGTCGATGGACTCCAGGTCCAGGAAGGCGGGCTCCTCCGAGGTCTTCTCCAGAAGCTTCTCTTCGCGGTCTTTGCGGTCGAGTTCCAGAAGCCGCTGATAGGCGGGGTCCGCGCCCGCCTTGGGCCCGTCCCTTCGGATCATGCGGCGCAAAAGGGCCATGAGCCGGTCCTTGTCCGCGGATTGCTCCAGTTTTTTCTCCAATCTGCGCCAAAGAGGCTTGCGGACCTTTGACTCGGAGGGTCCTGCTTGCTGCGCTGAAGCATCATCCGCTGCCGCATCCGTGGACGCGGCAGCAAGAACCGACCGGTCCTTGTCGGAGAGATGCTTTGCGCTGCGCCCCAGAACCTCGAAGATGAGCCCTTTTTGCGCCGAATACCTGGGGTTCGAACGCGCTTCCTCAAGAATGAAGCGTTCGGCCTTCAACGGCCGGTCTTGCGTCCATTCGAGTTCCTGAACAGCCCCGGAGCGCAAGCGTTCGAGCGCGCGATAAGCCTGCTGGATCGGTCCATTTCCGGCTCTTTCCAAGAGCGTGACTCGCCCGGTTATGCCGTTCATGCGGACCAAATCGCCTTCGCGCAGGACCGGATCTTGGACCGGCTCCAACCGCGCGACCTCAACATCTCCTTTGACCTTGCGAGGCGGACTCGGCTTGTTCAGGCGCAGCCCCAGCGCCGGCCGGCCCTGGGAATCGCTCTTCCAACTCGCGGAGTAGAGAATGACCGAAGGCAAACCCAGCTCGCGCGTGGTGATGGCCGCGTGGCTCAGGGAGCCGCCTCCCGTGGCGAGCACGCCCGCGGCCCTGGAGATGGCCTCGATGTCGTCGGGGTCCGTATAGGGAACCGTGAGCACCCCGCCTTCCACGAGGCTCGCCTTATCGAAAAGGATGGGCCCGACCACGGACTCTCCCCGGCCCGGAGAAGCGGGCAGTCCGAAAGTCTCCGCCTGCTCCGAAGACTGCCGGGCGATGCGCGCCTTGAGCAGGTTCTGAAGCTGCGCCTGCTGCGCGGCGCTCAAGGACTCGCCGAGCTCGGCGGGATACCCGCTGTCCCTTAAGCGACGAAGCAGCTCTTCCGCGCTGATGAAGATCGCTCTTCCTATCCCGGCCCTCCAGGTCGAGGCCTGGGCATAGGCCAAGCGGCCCGAAGCCGGGTCGCGCAAGGCATGCACGGTGAGGATGAATCCGTCGTCCAATCGCAGCTGGGCTCGCTCGGCGCTCAAAGCCCCGGCCTTTCCGATCGGTTCATAGTCCAAGACCGAGCCTTCCAAAGTCGAGAGCACCGCGGCCCGCGCCGTGCTCTGTCCCTCGTCGGAAAGAGCAGCTTCGACGAGCGCATCGACCGGCGCATAGGGCTTGGGCTGAGGAATATGCTCGCCGTCCCACTCGAGCTCTCCGCGGCCGGCCGCCTCTTCGATGGGCTGCCTGAAGAACCGTTCGATGGTCCGCTGCCCAAAAGGAATCTCCGCGGGAATAGGCGGCAGGTTCAGACGCGCAAGCTCGGCATTGAGCTTCTCAGCTAAAGCCCTTTGCCTGGGCTCCTTCTCCTCATAATGCCTGAGGTCATCGGCAAGCGCGTGGTCTCCGTTGTCGATAGCAAAGGGCCAGCCTCCCTCTGCGGCATAGATCCTTCCGAGCTTGAGAGCGCACGCGGAAGCCTCCTGCTCCCCGAAATCATCCTTGTAATGCCCGAAAAGGAGATCCACATTCCCCAGATCGCGCAGGAGCTGGATGATGAAGGGATAGGCTTCGATGAGGGCTCGCTGGGACGAGAGCCCGTGGTCCTTATCCCAGGAGACCGTCAGATAATCCTTGCCGCTGATCTCGGAGGGGATGCCGAGCTGCTTCAAGAACGAGGAGATCACCAGGAGCCGCTGATAGCTGCCTTTATAGCCGCTTTCCTTGTAGCGGATGCGCAGCATCCCGCCCTCATCCGGATCCGAGACATCCGCGAAGATCTCGGCGCTGTGGCAGCCGAGCTTGGAGTGCAGCCACAGACGGTCCTCGCTGAGCAGGAGAGTGTCGTCGTCGATGCTCCGAATGCGGTCCAAGCGCGACCATAGGGCTTTGAGCGCGGGATTGCGCTGCAAAACCTCGTGGAGCGGCGCATCCCCGAGATAGATGAAGTTCAGATAGGAACCGGCCTTATCGAGCTTTCCCGAACGATCGGAGCTCTGGTAGCCGGATGCGCCCAGGACCTCGAGCGCTTTCTGATGGATCCAGTTGATCAGGGAATGCAGGCGGCCGCGCGGGTCCTGCTGTTTGAGCTCGAACATCCTTTTGACCAGTTCCTCCGGCAAGAGCTCGTCGGACCCGAACTGCGCCCAGCGTTCGCGCAGCCGCCGTTCGATGCTGGAGAATGCGGCCTTCGCTTTCCCGACGCGCCTCGGACTGGGCTTCAGGCGCGCGAAAAGCTCGGAGAGCCTTCCCGTGCGCTTGAGTATCCGCTTGGCCGAGAAACGGGTCATCTCTTCGGCATGCGCGGACATGGATTGCAGTACCTGGAAATTGGCATTGATGAGCCGGTCGAAGATCGCGTAGCGCTGTTTTTGCGCGAGGACTTTCTTCGGATCCGGAACACGAAGCCGGGCGGTGACCAGCTCCGGCTTGGCCGATGAAAGGACCTTCGCGTCGTCGCCCTTCAATGCATAGGGCAGGTAATAAGTCTTCCCGAGTCCGTAATAGGCGGACCCGCGCTCGCGCTTGATGAATTTGTCGCCGGCCATGAGGAACGCGAAGCGGGCTTCTGACGGCAGTCCGCCGTGGAGACCGTTAAGCAGCGCCTTATGCTGCTCCGGAGACGAACTTTTAAGAGCGCGCAGGTTCTCGATCGATGCGCGAAGCAGGGCCGGGTCGTTGAGGATGCTCAGCTTGAACTCATCGAACGCGGCCGGGCTGTCCGGGATGCCCGGATAGAACTCCAATATCTCCTGCTCATACTCCGGGTAGAGCCATCGGACCATGTCCCGGAGGCCGACGAACCCGAACGCAGGCGTCTTGAAAAGCAGGAACAATCCCTCTTTGACCTGTGGATCATGGCTTTCAAGGAAGACCGAGCGAAGCTTCTCCTTGTGATGCGGCGTCCATTCAAGAGAAATCATCTCCTTGAACAGGCTCAGGTCCTTGCTGAGCCCGTCGGCGAGAGCGTCGAATTCCGCATCCGCGAGCGCCCGGCCCTTCTCAACGATCTTGTCCACCGCAGGGGGGGATTTCTCGGGCCGAGCCTCGGCAGCGGCAGCCAGGGACGCGCTCGAATGCCGACCGGCCTGGAATACCTTGATATCGTCTATCTTGTGGAGGAGAAAGATGGTCTTGTTGACCATGGAACGCGAGGAGGCATCGAGGAACGTCTCGATCCGGGAGAGATCCGAAGCCTGCGCGGCAAGCTCGAGGATCTCCTTCTTGTACTCCTCAGTCCACGTCTTCTCGTAAGCCGCAGAGTCGGACTGCTGCGCCTTGTCGTTCGCCTCGATCACCTGCATCCATAAGGCAGCCGTGTACTGCGTTATCGCGTCTCGCAGAAGGTTCTCAAACTCCTTGTCCGAGATATTGTTGGGAATATGATCCGCTTTGATATCCGTACGCTTCAAGACGCGGGCAAAGGCCTTGCTCGTCTCGGGCTGGGACAAGTCCAGACCCGGTATGCACAGAGAAAGAGTCTTAACGACGGGCAGCCATGCTGAGGCTTCCGCGGAGTCGGGCGCCTTCTCCCTCTGCGCGGCCTCATAGAACTGAGCCGCGGCCTCCTGGAATGCCTTGTTCGCATTGAGATTCGGCAGCACGACGTCATGAAGGATGCCGTTGGTCTTTTGGATCATGGAACGCGCATCCTCATAGAAGAACGGCGCGATCAACGCAAGGTCCGAGGCCTGCGCCGCAAGCTCGGAAACCTCTTGCTTGTAAGCCTCGGCATCCTTGCCTGGCTGCTGCGCCTTCTTTGCTGAAGCGTAAACGTCCTTGATATGTTCCAACAGCTTTCCGCGCAAAAGTATCGCGAGCTTCTTGTGGGAGATATGCGCAGGGACATCCTGCGGCTTAAGATCCGTGCTCAGCAACGCGCTCATAAAGGCGACGAAGGTCTGCGGCCTGTTCAACTCCAAATCGAGCACGGCCTTGCCCGAGTGCTGCGCAAGCGTCTTCACGATAGGGAGCCATGCCTTAGCCTCAGCCACGGCCGCGGGAGTCAAACCGACACCGACGGAAGCGGTCGTCATCCCAGGAACAACGGGAGTCGGCTGCACCGCAACCGCCGGGACAGCGGCGGCGGTTATCGTCGCCCGCGCGCACAGGACGGCCGGTCCCATGGACTGGAACAATAATGCCGCGCAAAGGGATAACGCCGACGGTTTTTGGAACCGCATGCCCGGATATATTAGGGGAAAGAGCCGCAATCTACGTGTGCCGAAAGGGGAACTTCCAAACTGGAAAAGGGCCTATTTATATATAGGCCTTCCGGCTAGCGGGTGGTGATGGGGCGGGCTTGGAGGATGATGATGCGGCCTTGATAAACGGTGAACTCGATGTCCATGGGCTTGCCGAAGCTCTTTTCGATGGCGACCGCCACCCGGGCAAGGGCCCGGGTCTGGCCGCGAGTGAGCGCACGCTTGTCGCGCAGGTCCTTGGGGACCAGCCCCAAACGCGTACCCGAAGCCCCGTCCGTTTTGGGCTCCACGCGCCGGAGCTTGTACGCCGCGTGCGGAAGCCGGATCTCCTCACCGTCATGCTTGCGCACGACATAGACATCCGCGGCAGCCTTTCCGGAGACCACGCCCTCGCCCAAGCCGTAGGCCGCGTTGATGACGACCTCGGACTTCCCGTCCACGGGATTGCGCGTGAAGATCACGCCTGAGACGTCGGCCGGAGTCATCTTCTGGATGAGAGTGGCCGGCAGCAGGTCCACGGAACGCAAGCCTTGGCGCTGACGATAAAGGATTCCTCGCGGCAGCCAGAAGGAGGCCCAGTTCTCCACGACCTTGCCCAATATCTCGTCGGGCTTCAGGTTCAAGTAGCTCTCGGCCGCGCCCGCGAAAGCCGCGTCGTCGGAATCCTCCTGGATGGCCGAGGAGCGCACGGCCCAGCGCGCATCCGCATCCGAGAAGCCGTGCTTCTCAAGCGCCTTAAGGATATCCAGGCCCACGCCTTTCCCGGCATCGAGCTTCCCGGTCATGAGCAGCTGCCGGATGCGCTCGGAAAGACGGCCTATCTCCTTGGAACGGCCGGCCTCGTCCATAGGAGCGTTCAAGATCACGTCGAGCTCCATGGCCAGGGCGCGGACCTTGTCTTCCAGGCCGGTCTCCTTCAAGAAGCGCTTGTACGCGTAGATGGTCAGGGCCGCGCCTTCGGGAACGCTCGCGTCCTGCCCGGCCAAAGCCTGGAGCATCTCGCCCAGCTTGGCGGACTTGCCGCCGACCAAGGGCTTCATGTCGTCGTCGATATCCTCAAGGTCCAGGAGAGAGGGCTCCTTGGCCGTCATCTCGGAGAGCCTCCTATCCCTTTCGGCGCTGTCGAGCGCCGCGAGCCGCTGATACGCAGGGTCCTCGCCGGCCTCGGCTCCATCCCTTCGGATCATGCGGCGAAGAAGCGCCATGAGCCGTTCTCTTCGCAGGCCCAGAACAACCGGATCCGGATCCGGCTGGAACATGTCCTTGAGCTTGGCGATCCAGTCCTTGGGCCGGAACTGCTCTTCGATGCCGATGAGCCGCTTTTGCAAGCGGCTCCAAAGCGGCTTGCGCTTCGTCTCGCTCTTCGAGGAAGCCGGCTGAGCCTGCGCCTGCGCCTCACCGTCGAGCGACCGGATCTCCTCTTGCGCCAAGTGCGCGGCATTCGCGCGCAAGGCCTCCAGGATCTTGGCCTGCTCTCCGGCATAACGAGAGTCTGAGCGCGCCTCATCCAAAAGGAACCGCTCCGCCTCCAAAGACCAACCCTGCGTCCACTCCAACTCTTGGACCGAGCCGGAGCGCAGGCGCTCGATCGCGCGATAGGCCTGCTGGATCGGCCCATCTCCGGCTTTTTCCAGAAGCAGCACTTGGCCGGTATGCCCATCCATGCGGACCAAGTCGCCTTGGCGGAGCGTTGTATCCTGGATGGGATTGAGCTCCGCGGCCTGCACGCCTGCCTGCACCTCGCGCGTGGAGCCCAGCGTGTTCAAGCGCAGGCTCAAGAAGGGACTGCCTTGGGCATCGTTCTTCCAATGCGCCGCGTAAAGGATGATCGAGGGCAGGCCCAGCTCGCGCGTGGTGATGGCCGCATGGCTCAAGGAGCCGCCTCCGGTGGTGAGCACGCCCGCGGCCCTGGAGATGGCCTCCATGTCGTCGGGATTCGTATATGGAACCGTGAGGATGCCGCCTTCGACCCGGCTCATCTTGTCGAAAAGGATCGGCCCGACGGAGAAGGCTCCGCGTCCCGGAGAGGCAGGCAAGCCCAAGGTCTCGGCCTGTCCAAGAGGCCGGCCTGCGATATGCGCCTTGAGCATGTCCTGAATGTGCGCCTGCTGGGGAAGGCTTAGGGATTCTCCAAGCTCGGCGTCATAACCGCTGCCGCGCAAAAGTTCGAGCAAAGCTTGCGGACTTACCTTGGGTTCGACTTTTCCCAGAGACCCGACGGAAGTCTGGGCATAGGCCAAACGGCCCGAGGAGGGCTCGCGCAGGACCTGCACGGTGAGGATGTGCCCGTCGTCTAATCGCAATTGCGCGCGCTCAGCGCTCAAGGTCCCGACCTTGCCGATGGGCTCATACTCCAAGACGGACGCCGGCAAGCTTGAAAGGACCTCCGCGCGTCCCGCGCTCTCCTGCGCGTCCGAAAGCGCTTCTTCGGCCAAGGAATCCACCGGCGAATAGTCCTTGCGTCGGGGGGCATTCATGCCGTCCCACTCGAGCTCTCCGCGCGCGGCGGCTTCCTCGATGGGCACGGTGAAAAAGTTCTCTATCGTCCTCTGTCCAAACTGCACGTCCGAAGGGATGGGGGGAAGGCCCAGGCGCGCAAGCTCGGCGCTCAGCGTCCCGGCCAAAGCCTTTCTCTGCGGCTCCTTACCCTCATACGCCTTAAGTCCCTTTTCAATGACCGACGCGTCGACGTCTGAGACCTCGAAAGGCCAGCCGCCCTCGGCCGCATAGATCTCGCCCAGCCTGCGCGCGATCCCTTCAGTATTCTTTTTCCCAAAAGCCTTGTTATTGATGAAAGAACCGAAGGCAAGATCCACATCGCTCACGTCATGCAGGAGTTGGACGACGAAAGGATAGAGTTCGACAAGAGAGCGCTGAGACGATAATCCGTGGTCCTTATCCCAGGAGACCGTCAGATACTCATGGCCGCTGACCTGGGCGGGGATGCCGAACTTTTCCAAAGCCGAGGCGAGCAGCAGCAAGCGCATGCCGCTGCCCGGATAGTTGCTTTCCATATAGCGGACGCGGAGCATTCCGCCCTCATCCGGGTCCGAGACATCCGCGAAGATCTCGGCGCTGTGGCAGCCGAGCGTGGCATGAAGCCAGAGCCGATCCTCGCTGAGCAGGAAGGTGTCGTTGTGAATGGCGCGGATACGATCCAATCGCAGCCACAAGGCCTTGAGCGCGGGATTTCGCTGAAAAACCTCGTAGAGAGGCTTCTTCCCGAGATAGATCAGGTTCAGATGTTGATTGCCTTTCTCGATCCTGCCGGAAGAATCCGAATAGTGGTTGTCGGACACTCCCATGAGCGCGAGCGCTTTCTGGTGCAGCCAGTTGATGAGCGAATGCAGGCGGCTGCGCGGATGAACCGCGTCCAACTCGAACATCTTCTCGCTCAAGTCCTCGGGCAGGAGCTCTCCGGGCAAAAGCTCCGCCCAGCCCCTGCGCAGCCTCTCCTCGACGTCGGAGTATCCGACCTTGGCTTCCTCCGCGCGGCCCCGCCGAGGCTTCATGCGCGCGAAAAGCTCGGCCATCCTCCCCGTGCGCTTGAGAATGCGCTTGGCCGCGAAGCGGGTCATGTCCGCGGCATGAGAGGCCATGGACTGCAATACCTGGAAATTCATATTGATGAGCCTGTCGAAGAGCTCGTAGCGCTTCTTCTGCGCGCGCGCTTTCTCCGGATCCTGGATCTGCAGCCAGGCCTTGAGAAAAACCGTCTTGCTCACCAGGCTTTCCGCCTCGACGTCCTTCAAGGCATAGGGCAGATAGTAGAACGACTCCCCGGGCTTGCGCTCGTCCGCTATCCGGACGGCACGAGGGAATACAAGCGGGATTTTTTCAGCCCAGTGGTACTGCGGGAGAGAGCCCTTCATCTCCTGGTACTGCTCCGGAGACGATTGCTTAAGAGCGCGGATATTCTCGATCCACGCGCGAACCAGGACCGGATCGCTGAGCATGCTCCCTTTGAAATGCTCGACGTCGAATACCAACTTCAAGAACGGATAGAACTCGAATATCTCGTCCGCATAGTCCGGGTAGATCCATCGGACCATTCCCCAAATGTCGATCACTCCGAACAATGAATATTCGAAGACATCGAACAATCTTACCCGCACGCGCGGATCATTGGAACTCAAGAAAAGCGCTCGGAGCCTCTCCTTCTGCTGCGCAGTGGGCCTCGCTCCTGGGTCATAAGCCGCTGTCCCGTCGGGATTCCTGCTGATGCCGTCCACAAGATGATCGAACTCCTCATCCCTGAAGTCCCGGAATTGCGCCGGAGCTGCCGCAGGAGCGCGGTGAAGAGCGAACGGCCAGCCCGCCGGAAGAGAAGCCCTCAGCCCTTGCCAGACATTCTTCACGGCGCCGATGAATCCGGTCTCACCCGAAATCCTGCGGGGGGTTTTATGCGCGGAAGCCGGGACTTCCTCAGGATCGTCAGGCTGCAGGTAAAGCGTGCGCTCTTCCTGTTTCGACTCCGTCTTCGGAGAAGGCGAAACGCCCTCCTTGGCGGCTTTCTGATTCTGAACGCCGGGCATCGCCTGCGAAGCCTTGAGCTTCTGGAGCTTTGGGAGAATGTTCTCTTTAAAAGTATCGTTATCCTGCGCGATAAAGGCTTGCTCGACTTTGAGGAAGAACGGCGCGATCAAGCGGAGGTCGGCGAGCTGCCCCTTCAATAGTGCGACTGACTTCTCGTATTTTCCTGGGGATTCTTCCTCATGCGCTTTTATATCCCAAAAGCGATAGACGCTTCCCCGCATGACCATCACGTGCACTTTCTTGATATGCTCCACCAGCTTGCCGCGAAGGAGCATGGCGAGCTTCTTGTGCGTGATATGCGCGGGGATCTGCTCCGGCTTAAGATCGGTATGCTGCAATGCGCCGATGAAAGCCGAGACCGTATCGATCGTTGAGAATTTCAGCTTCCCCATGTCCTTGCCGGAGTGTTTGGCAAGCGCCTTCACGACCGGCAGCCACTGCGCGAATGCCGCCTCCGTACTATCGGACTCCTTTGTCTCGGCAGGCGCCGGCTCAAGCTTGCCCAAGGTCTTGGCGCTTCCTCCCGGATCGAGCTTCAACTGCTTGGAATCCTCCTCATGAGACCCGGCGGCCTCCTGCAAGGTCTTCAGCTCCGAAGCCTTGGGCAGCTTGATCTTGTGGAGCTCGTCGTTGGCCTGCTGGATCACGGCGCGCTGGTAATCATGGAAGAAAGGCAAGAGGGTCGTGAGATCGGAGAGCTCGCTCATGAGCCCCTGATGCTGCTTCTCATGAACCTTGAACCATTCCTCCGCATCAGGCCCAAGAGACCTCTGCCGGGCGGCTTTCACCCGTGCGAGCACGTCCTGGGCGTGGTAGAAGAGCTTGGTTCTCAGGATCACGACGAGCATCCCCTTGGAAATAGGCTGGTTGATGATGTCCTTCGGATTGATATTCGTATGCCGCAAAGCTTCAGTGAGCGCGCAAAGCGTGCCGATATCGTTCAAAACGAGCCCGCCCATCAGGCTCTCGACCGGCTTCGCCGCAAGCTTCTTGGCCACCGGCATCCAGTCCTCGAACGAAGCGGTCCCGGGAGTGATGAGCGGCTGTTCTTGCGGCAGAGCAGCGCTCTGGACCGTCTGCGGCTGCGGCATCTGAACCTGCGGCGAGGCAGGCTGTGCCTGCACGACAGGCGCGGCAGGAGCTTGCTGCAGGACAAGACTCGACTGCAAAGGGAGCTCGACAGAGGCGGCAAGCTCCTGCTGAAGGACAAGCCCCGACTGTAAAGGACTCTCGACGGAAGCAACAGGCGCCGGCTGCACGGCAGCCTCTGGGACGCCGCCGACCGCTATCGTGATGGCCTGCGCGCTCAGAGCGCCCATGCCCATGGATTGGGACAAGAGCCCTGCGCAAAGGGACAACGCCAACGTTTTTTGGAACCGCATGCGTTCATAGATTAGAGGGGAAATCCGCGGCTTACGGGTGCCAAAGGGGAATTCAGCGCTTGGAAAAAGGCCTACGCAGAACTAGGCCTTCCGGGAACAACGCCCTCATCACCCCGGCGAAAGCCGGGATCCAGCTGCTGGATTCCGGCTTCCGCCGGAATGACGAGACGCGACGCAATGACGGACCGTGATGACGGATCAGAGAAGGGGAGCGAGATGGGAAAGGGTGCGCTGGGTGGCGCCGGAAAAGGCCGCGGCCGTCTGTGCGGCCTTGGCCGAGGCGGAGGCGCGCTCGAAGGAAGAAGACAGCAGCACGCCAAGACGCTTGGCGATATCGTCGGCCGAGCGCACCCGCGTGCCTCCTCCGGAAGACTCCAAGGCCTGAGCCGGCTCCATGATCGTCTCCGTGTGCGGACCGAAGAGCACGGGACATCCCGCACCGGCCGGCTCCAAAAGATTATGCCCGCCCAAGGGAACCAAGGTCGCGCCCACGAAAGCGGCCACGGCAGGTCCGAAGAAGCCCGAAAGAGCGCCCAGGCCGTCGATCAAGAGGCAGGCGGTCTCCTGCGGAGCCGCGATCCGGGTCTCCACCAGGGAAAGACGCGCGAAGGAAAGGCGCTTGGCTTGGAGCAGGGCCTGGACCTCCTCGGCCCGCTCCGGATGTCTGGGAGCGAGCACCAAGCGCAGGTCCGGCCGCTGGGCAGAGGCCAGCCGGTGCGCGTCGATGATCAACTCTTCCTCGCCGGGCCGCGTGCTGGCCGCGACCCATAAAGGGAAGCCGTCCCAGCGCAGGCGCGAGAGCGCCTGCTTGGCGCGGATATCCGCTCCCTGCGCCGCGGACACGGCGGCGTCGTACTTCATGTTCCCGCAGACCTTGAGACCGGACTCCTTGACTCCAAGCGCGAGCAGGCGCTCGGCATCGGCCTGGCTCTGCGCGGCAACGCGCTCGAAAGAGGCGAAAAATGAGAAGAAAAACGGCTTGAGCCAAAGCCGCCGGCGAAAGGACCGCTCATTGACCTTCCCGTTGACAAGCCCCAAGCGCACGCCGGTCCAGGCCGCCCAGGCCAGGGTCATGGGCCAGAACTCGCTTTCCGCGAGCACCAGGACCGAGGGCTTAAGACGCATGAAGAATGCCGCGACGCAGGGAAGAATGTCCGCCGGAGCCAGCAGGGCCGCGTCCACGCCGGCCAAGGTCCGCGCCTTGTCCCGGCCCGCGCGCGTGGAGGTCGTCATGCAGAGAAAAGGCTTTTCCTTGCTTCGGGAGAGCTCCGCGATGAAGGGCGCCGCTGAAAGCGCCTCGCCCATGGAAGCCGCATGCAGCCAGAGCACGGTCCGCCCTCCGTGAGCCGGAAGAGAGCCTAATCCCAGGCGCTCCAGGATATCCGTGAAGGATTCCTTCAAGGAGGCGGCTCGTCCGGCCAGGACGAAGCGGATGAAGACGAACAGAGCCACCAGCGGGAAGGCCGCTTGATAAAAAATGAGGAACACGATGGAAGCCAAGGAACTCATGCTCTGTCCCACTCGGCAATGCCTTGCTCGGCGCGCGCGGTCATGGCGTCCAGGATCTTGGATAACTCCTCGGCTTTGGCTTGCAGATCATCGCCGGGAGCCACGTGCAAAGGGGGCGCGATGCAGAGGAAGGCGCGAGAGAAAGGCAAGGGAAAGTGGAAGCGGTCCCAGGCCTTGGAGAACTCCCATCGGCGGCTGAGCTCATTGGAGGCAGCCAGTATGGGACATCCTGCTTTCTGCGCCAAAAAGAGGACGCCGTCCTTGGCCTTGCGCGCGGGCCCGCGAGGGCCGTCGGGAGTCATGGAGACCCGGCCCCCCGAGCACAGGAAATCCAAAAGCTCGCGCACGGACTCGGAGCCTCCGCGCGAGGAGGAGCCCCGGACGGTGGAGAATCCGCAGAGTTCGAGCAGGCGCGAGATGATCTCTCCGTCGCGGCTTCGGCTGACCAAGACCTTTAGCCCCCGGTTTCGGTGCGTATAGACGAAGAAGACCTGCCTCTGGTGCCAGAACGCATAGATGAAGGGCCGGCCCGCGGCCAGCAGGGCCTCTTCATGCTCGAACCCTTCGCGCCGCACGCGCGAGGTCCAGCCGACGAAGAGGAGATAAAGGTAGGCGAGAAAAGGCGCGAGGGCGCGCAGGAGAGACACTACTTCTTCTTGGAGGCGCCGGACTTCGAGACCTTTCGTCCGCGCGGCCGCGCGATCCAGCTCAGGCAGAAAACCGCGGCGATCTCGGGCCGCAAGCGGCCTTCCTCTTCGCAGGAGAGACCGATCTTCGAAGCGCAGAGCTTCTCGAGCGCGAAGGCGAGCTGTCCGGGCTCGCGGAGATAATGGATGGGACTCAAGTCGCAGCGCTCATCCTCGACTTCCTCGGCGATGAGCTCGATGACGAAGCGCACGCCCTCTTCCAAAGCCATGCGCGTGAGATACGCGGCGAGCTTGCCGCGCTCCTCATGAGCTTCGCGCTCCTCTTGGCAGAAGGCGTCCGCGCCCGCGCCCAGGGAGAGGGCGCCCAAGGTATGCGCAAGACCCGGCAGGGGGGAGAGCTCCGCGGTGTCCTTGGACTCCGCGCCGAAAGACTCGAAGACCACCGAGGGGGAGAGCCGCCGGCCGAAGCCCACGACATGCTTTTCAAAAGCCTCGTCTTCGGCAAGACCGACGGCTTCGAGGTCCGCGGCCCTGCGCAGGCGGCGGCGCAGTTCCTTGGGGTGGATGGCCAGACGAAAGCCGCGGATCTTCCTCATTTAAGCCCGGTTCACTTCCTGCGACGCCGCTCGTGGCGGGGAGGAAGGGCCGGCTTCTGTTCGGAGGGCTGTGCGGACGCCGCAGGCAAGGGAATGTTCGATGAGGCGCTCTCTGCCTCGCGTCCTCCGCCGCGCCCGACCTCGAACTGATAGACCAGCGGCGCGGCCACGGCGATGCTGGAGTAGCAGCCGAGCACCACGCCCCAGGTCATGCCCATGGCGAAGTCGTGAATCACGGGCCCGCCGAAGAGATAGAGCACGGCTACGGCCATCAGCACGGAGAGTCCGGTGATGATGGTCCGAGAGAGGGTCTCGTTCATGCTCTGGTTGATGACAGCGCCCAGAGATTCCTTTCGGTAGATTTTCATCTTCTCGCGCATGCGGTCGAAGACCACGATGGTATCGTTGATGGAGTAGCCGGCCAAGGTCAGGACCGCGGCCACGAGCACGAGGTTGAACTCGCTGCCCATGAACGAGTAGAACCCGAAGATGACGATCACGTCGTGCAGAAGAGAGAGCACGCCGGCCAAGCCCCAGACCAGATTGTTGAAACGGAAGGCCACGTAGACCACGATGCCCAAGAGCGAGAGGATGATGGCCAAAAGCGCCTGCCGGAAGAGATGCTTCCCGACCGCGGGCCCCACGTAGTCCTTCTGATCCACGCGGATGGGGTTCTCGGACCGCGCGGCCTGGAGAACGTCGATGAACTTTTCGACGACATCCGCCGAGCCCTCTCCTTCGGTCTTGAGCCGGAAGGTGAAAGTCTGAGTGCCCGTGAACTGCTGGACGCCCACGTCCGGGTAGCCGCCCTTCTGCGCGTCCGCGCGCACGTCCTCGATGGTCACGGGCTTCTCATAGGCGAGCTGGACCACGCTGCCGCCCGTGAACTCGATGCCGTAGTTGAGTCCCTTGACCGCGAGCACGGCAACGGCAATGGCGGTGAGCAGACCGGAGATGAGGAAGAACTTATACCGCATCCCGATGAAGTCTATCTGCGTCTTTTGGTGGAAGAATTCCATGTTCGTTCCTCGATCTCAGCCGATGTGCAGCTTTTCCACGTCCCGGTTGGCCAGGTATGCGTGGAACATCATATGCGTGACCGTGATGGCCGTGAACATGCTGGCCATGAGGCCGAGCGTCAGGGTCACGGCGAAGCCCTTGATGGGGCCCGTGCCGAACTGGAACAGGAACACCGCCGAGATGAGCGTGGTCAGGTTCGAGTCCAGGATGGCGGAGAAGGCGCGGTCATAGCCGGCGTCGACGGCCAGGCGCACGGATTTGCCCAGCCGCAATTCCTCGCGGATACGCTCGTAGATGAGCACGTTGGCGTCCACGGCCATGCCCGCGGTGAGCAGGACGCCCGCGATGCCCGGCAGGGTCAGCGTGGAGCCGAAGTAGGCCATCATGGCCAAGAGGAAAAGAACATTGAGCAGGAGCGCGATGATGGCGAAGACTCCGGCCAACTCATAGTAGACGATCATGAAGAGCATGATGAGCACGCCGCTGATGAGACAGGCGCGCAGTCCCATTCGGATGGAGTCCTCGCCCAGACTCGCGCCGACCGTGCGCTCCTCGATGATGCGCACCGGAGCCGGCAGGGCGCCGGCGCGGAGGATGATGGAGAGGTTCTTTGCGTCCTCCATGCGGAAGTTGCCCTCGATGATGCCGCTGCCGCCGCGGATGGGGCCCTTGATGACCGGCGCGGAATAGACCAGGCCGTCCAGGATGATGGCCATGTTCTTGCCCACGTTGGCGGAGGTGAGCTCGCCGAATATCTTGCCGCCCTCGGGCTTGAACTTGAAGGCCACGACCGGGATGCCGTTCTGTCCGGTCTCGACGCGCGCGGATTCCAACTGCGCGCCGGTCAAAGGCACGGTGGCGCGCAGGATATGGAAGCTGTTTTCCTTTCCGGGAAAGAGCGCGTCTCCAGCGGGAACGAGCTTGGCCGCGGCCGCGGTCAAGACCGAGGTCCCGTCGGGCTTATGTTCAAAGGGGTCTCCCAGTTCCGCGATCTTGGTGCGCGCCTCGCGGCCCTTCTCGGAGTCGTCCTCCATGCGGAACTCGAGCAGAGCAGTCTTGCCGATGATCTCCTTGGCGCTGCGCGTGTTCGTGATGCCGGGGAGCTGGACCACGATCCAGCGCTCGCCCTGGCGCGCGATGAGCGGCTCTGACACGCCGAACTGGTCCACGCGGTTGCGGATGATCTCGATGGCGCGGTCCAAGGCGTCCTTGATGTCGGCTTCCGGCGGAAGCTTGTTGACGTCGAGTTCCATGAGCAGATGCGTGCCGCCGCGCAGGTCCAAGCCCAGATTGAGCAGCCAGCTGGGCCGCATGCGTCCGGCCTCCAGGCGGTCCCGTTCCTGGGGGGACTTCGAGTACCAGTCCATGCTGGGAAAGATCAGGGCCACGGCAAGGAGGACGAGAGCCAATACGCCGGCCCATTTTAGTTGGAGTTTGCTCATGGATGGATATCCTTTTTCCTTAAGAAGCGCTCAGGAGACCTGGACTGCGGCCTCGGGCCGAAGCACCCGGCTGATGGTCGAACGGGCCACGGTCACCACGACCTTGTCGGCGATCTCCACGTCCACTTCCGGTCCGCGCATGGCGCGGACCGAGCCGAAGATCCCGCCTGCGGTGAGCACGCGGTCTCCACGGTTGAGGTTGTCGAGCATCTTCTGATGCTCCTTGGCCTGCTTCTGCTGGGGACGGATGACGAGGAAATAGAAGATGGCGAAGATCGCCAGCACGGGCAGGAGGCTCATGATCGGATTCGGCTGGGCTGCTGGAGGCATAAGGCGGCTCCTTTATTTAATGTAAGCGTTCACTCTGCTTCGTGCCTATCTTACCAAAAAAAAGCCGCTTCCAGCGGACGTTTCCTCCGCAGAGCATCCACACGGCCGCCAGCCAGTACGACAGTCCGCCAAGCATCGCCGGCGCCAAGAACGACGCCAGAATGCCGCCGACGATCAATATCCCCGCCAGCCGGCGCGCGAGCAGAGGCGTCAGCCCCTGCGCAATGATCCTGCCCGAGCCTCGATCGCCGCGCTCTTTCCAGAGGATCATCATCGAGCAGACCAATATGCACGCGCCTGCGAACATCAGGATCGGCTCAGCGATCTCGCCGAAAACAGCGGCGAACAACGGGAGCCCCTGAGCGATGATGTTGAATGTGGAGTGCGCCGCGATAGAGGACAACAGGCCTTCCTTATAATACGCACGACTCAGGATCAATGAACCGACCAGCCGGACCGCGATGAGCAACGGATCCGACGTCTCATGCATGAGGACGAAAACAACGGAACTGATCAGCGCAGGAACCCAGAACCGATCCGGCTTGCTGGCAGCGCCAACCGGTCCCGTTTTCCGCAGCATCTCCATGAACGCACCGCGATAGATCACTTCTTCCGCTATCGGCGCAAGAACAGCGCCGGCGATGCCGATGCCGAGGGCGAGAGGCGCCGGCATCCCGCCGCTGACGGCTTCCGCCGCATAATCCCCATGAAAGACATATCCGGCCGCTTTGGCGATGCCCAACGCCAAGAGATGCTCCGCGACCATGAGCCACCCCATCGCGTAGCCGAAATTGAATGACCTAAAGAGGCTCGACTTCGGCTTTTCCTCGACTGAAGGAGGGGGGATATCTTGCTCGGCAGCGGCAGCGACATTGAATCGATGAGAGAAAGAAAGCTGCTGTAAGGCGCTGCCGCCGATGTCGGCCGCGGCGTCAAGCTGAGAGGGCCTCGCGTCAGTCTCGCGAAGGCCATCTGTTTGCCGCGAGCCTTTTGCGCCGTCGAACATCTTCCCGAACGAATCGCCCAGCCGCCGCATGCTCAAAAGAATCTTCAACGGCGCACGGAACCCGGTCTGCGCCTTCTGTCCTGCCGTTTGCCCGGCCGCTATATCCGTGACGGCAACGCCTCCCGTCGGAATCACGCCGTCGTCAGGCTGGATCACGGACGCTTCATTCCGGATCACGGCAGATCCAGTCTGGATCACGGCAGCCGCAGAATGATCGTGCGCTATCCGCCCGGCCAAGACCGGAGCAGCCGCTTTGACGGGTTCCGCTTCATCGATCGGAACCGCCGTCGAAACAGCATCCCTGGCCGTGAAAGGAAGCGCTCTTATGCCGGAATCCGGCAAGGGAGAAGCATTCGCCCCGACTAAATTCGCGGCAGACAGCGCCGCCGGCAGGACCACACTCGGCGCCGCACTGCCTGAAACCGGCGTCTGAACGCTCATTCCTTGGGCAAAGACCGGCCCTGCCGCCGAATGCAGCAGCGCCGCGCACAGCATCAGCGAGATCCCTTTCACGCCGTTCTCTCCTCCCATCCGCAAAAAGGATACGCCGGGCATCCGGCCTTGCCATGGGCCCATTGGGGCTTAAAAAAGCAAAAAATGCCGGTCTGAGATACGGGCCGAAAGGCCTACCCCGTATCCGCAAGGACAAAAGGCCCATGCTTCTCTAGGCCGAAAGGAACTCCTCATCGGTCCCGATCGGCCCATGCGCCTGTCTAGGAGGCCCAGCTATAATACTGATGCTCTTGAACCCGACGAAGAGGCGCTCTTCGCTCAACCTGATCGCAGGAGGACGCACATGACGACGGATCTCGCTCGATTTCAAAAAGGCACGGCCGTTCTTCTTTCCGCAGCTCTTCTCCACTCGGCTCTCGGGCCCGCCCTTTCCCAGGCAGCCGCCCAGCAAAACACCTCCCTCTCGGTCGCGAACACCACGCTCAAATCGGGGATCACGATCACTCCTCCAGCAGTAATGAACATGCACATCCCCGGGTCCCCGGGAGACTTCGCGATCATGCCCACGCTACAGAACCTGAACGCGGCGACAACTCCCGCGGCCTCGCGCGACCAGATCCTCTCGTCTCGCCGAGCGGAGCTCTCCCATACGATTCTCCCGAACGACTACCGCTCCAAAGTGTCCGACGAACTCCCTTGGCTCGCCGAGGCCAGACGATTGAAAACCGCCGTGGCCAACGCTCAGCAAAGAGTCGTCAATGATTCTCCCTCCGAAAAGGCCATCGAGAGCAAGCTGGCCCGCATACTCGATACTGCGGCTCAGACCGTCCGGAAGGATCCCTCCGCTCTCTCGGATGAAGTCGCGCGAACCCTCCGCGACATCGGGAACGGACTGTCCAAAGCGAGCACGGATACGGATATCCTCGCGCTCTTGGACGCGGCCATGAATGGAAAGAACGGTCTCGCGAAAGACCCGCAGGGCCCGGCCTCGACTGCGGTCAAGGGCGAATATAAGGAGATGCAGAGCTCTTTCAGGAAATCCTTGTCCCTCGTCCAGGAACTCACCGAGGCGGACCAGACCCCGAGCGCGGAGGACGTTGCCGCGGTCCGCGACCTGCCCGCGAAGATCGCCGATCTTGAAGCCCGCTACCCGGACTTGAAGGCCTCCTCTTCGTTGACGGCCAAGCTCTCTTCTTTGGCCGCGAGCCTGCGCTCTCTGCCCGCGAAGATCGCCGCGAAAACCTCTGAAGCGGGGAAGACGCTGGTCTTTGTCGTGAATATCCAGAAAGAGATCAGGAACGTGGCGCTGTCCATCGCCCGCGAGCGCGGCTATGACGCAAAGAACCTGAGCGCCGGCCGGCGACAGGAAATCTACAACGCCTCGCGCGCCCAGCTCATCGAGAAGGCGGACCTCATGGGGATCCCGTACTCCGCGCTCAAGGCCGCGCTGACCGTGAGCCGCATCCTGGAAGCGCTCCCCGCGCCCGGCCGCGGCATAGCCGGCAAGCTCTTCGGCGCGCTGAACGCGCCTCGGGCCGTCGCGGAAACGGCGCAGGCATCGTCTAAGGCTGTCCATTCTGCCCTGAAACAACGCGCGAATCTGGTGGAACGCGCCGAAGCGATCATCGACGCGTTGGCCGCTCATCGATGGACGATGAGAGAGCTCGTTTTCAAGAGCGTTTTCCTGGCCTCCGTCTTCGCCTCAGTATCGGCCGGGACAATCGCGCTCGCCATGCACGGCATCCTCGGCGACAGTCTCCTGTACTTCGTCGCAATTACGTGCGGATGGGGGCTCCTCTTCGCCATAGCCGCGCTGGCATCGTTCGCCGACTCCGTCTCGGACTGCATCTTCGCATGGCAAAACTACCTTCAGAACCGCGATTTTATTGGTGCGAAGATCGCGAGCAAGGAACAACGGTTCGACGAAATCGTCTCCCATATCCGGACCTTGGACGCGGACATGGGCCCACAGATGCTGCGGCTCTTAGCCGACGAGAAAGCCGCGCTTTTAAAGAAACGGCAGGCCATCGATCCCATCAATGAAGAGTGGAGGCTCTACTCGATCGACAGGGATATCCGGAACATCGATGAACGAATGAAGGAGTTCTCATCCCTACCGACCCTTTGACACCCAGGATGACGTGCAGTCGTTCTAAGCCTTGACCGGCAGGCCGTTGGGCCGGTAACGTTCCAGGAAATCCCGGCGGGCCTGCGAGAATCGTCCTTCTCGCACGGCCCGCCTTATTTCGGCCATCAGTCCGAGAGTGAAGTGCAGGTTGTGCAGGGTGAGCAGGCGGTAGATCGCCAGCTCCTCGCTGCGGTAGAGGTGGCAGAGATAGGCGCGGCTGTGGCGCGCGCAGGCCAGGCACGGACAGCCTTCCTGGATGGGCCGCATGTCCTTGCGGTACTGCGCGTTCTTGATGTTTATCCAGCCGTCGCGCGTGAACACGCGGCCGTTTCGCGCGCTGCGCGTGGGCCAGACGCAGTCCATCATGTCCACCCCGCGCGCGACGGCCTCCCAAAGGTCCTCGGCCGCGCCCATGCCCATGAGATAGCGCGGCTTCTCATCGGGGAGAGCGGCCGTGGATTCGGCCAGCACGTCCCAGGTGCGCGACTTCTCCTCGCCCACGGAGAAGCCGCCCAGGCAGATGCCGTCGGGCTCCAGGCCGAGCAGATGCTCCGCGGCCCTGCGCCGCAAGTCCGGGATCATGCCGCCCTGCAAAATGGGGAAGAACAGAGAGCGCACTCCTTTCTCATGCTCCCTGCGCACGGCTTCTTTAGAGGCCTCGGCCCAGCGCTGAGTCCTGCGCAGGGCTTCGCTCGCCGCATCCTCGGAACAAGGCCAGGCCACGCATTCATCTAAAGCCGTCCAGATGTCCGCGCCCAAGCGCGACTGCAAGGCGATGACGCTCTCCGGCGTGAGCGTGTGCGTGGAGCCGTCGTGATGCGATTGGAAGGTGACTCCGTGCTCGGTGACCTTGCGCAGACCCGGAAGGCTGAAGACCTGGAAGCCCCCGGAATCCGTGAGGATGGCGCCGTCGTAGTCCATGAAGCGCCGCAAGCCTCCGGCGGCCTCGATGGTCTCGGCCCCGGGCCGAAGGTAGAGATGGTAGGAGTTCGAGAGCATCACCTTTGCGCCGAGCGTGCGCAGGTCGTCGCTGCAAAGCCCCTTGACCGAGGCCTGCGTGGCCACGGGCATGAAGATAGGGGTCTCCACCTCTCCGTAGGGCGTGCGCAGAAGGCCGCAGCGCGCCCGGGTCTGGGAGTCGCGCACCGTGACTTGGAAGCAGTTCATACGATGAGCATGGCGTCACCGTAGGAGAAGAGCCGGTATTCCTTGGCAATGGCCTCGCGGTAGGCCGAGAGCACGCGCTCGCGGCCCGCGAATGCGCAGGTGAGCAAAAGCGGCGTGGACTTGGGCTGATGAAAATTAGTGAGCAGGACGTCCACTCCGCGGAAGACGTGTCCGGAGTGGATGAAGATTCCCGTGCTCCCGCGCAAAGAGCCCGGCTCGCGAGCCAAGGTCTCCAAGGTGCGCGTAGCGGTGGTGCCCACGGCGATGACGCGGCCTCCTTGCGCGCGGGTCGCGGCCAGGAGTTCCGCGCTTTCGGAGGGAACCTCGTACTCTTCCGGCAGCATGACATGCGCGCGAACGTCCTCGGCATCGATGGGCTTGAAGGTCCCGCGCCCCACGTGCAGGGTGAGCTCGGCAATGCGCACGCCCGCGGCGCGCAGGCTCTCCAGAAGTTCCGGCGTGAAATGCAGTCCGGCCGTGGGAGCGGCCACGGACCCGTCCTTCTGCGCGTAGACCGTCTGATAACGCGCCAAGTCAGGCGCAACGCTCTGATCTTTGGCCGCCTCGGCGGAGCCGGGAGCGCAGGCAGCTCTTCGCGCCTTGAGGATATAGGGCGGAAGGGGCGCGCTTCCCCGGCTCGCCATGAGCCCGCGCACGTCCTCTGTGGAAAAACGCAGGAGACACTCGCCGTCTCCGGCACTGGCCTCCACGCAGGCTTCCGCTCCGTCAAAAAGAATGGTGGCGCCGAGCCGGGTAAACGAAGCCATCGCGCTCCAGCAGGAGGGGGAGACCTCCTTGAGCAGGAGCACCTCCACCTTCCCGCCGGTGACCTTGCGGCCGACCAGCCTGGCCGGGATCACGCGCGTGCGGTTGAGCACCAGACAGTCCCCGGCCTTGAGCCAGCGTCCGATCTCCGAGAAGCGCGCATGTTCGAGCGTGCCTGCCTTGCGGTCGAGCACCATGAGGCGCGAGGAATCGCGAGGCTCGGCGGGCTGCGCCGCGATCAGGCGCGGGGGAAACGTGAAATCATGGTCCGACAAGAGGAAAGAGTCGGTCATCGTTCGGTCGTTCGGAGTCCCACCGGACTCCTATCAGCCATCATGTCTCACGATCGAGGAGTCCGGGAAATAGTAGCCTAGGATCTTGCGGTAGCTGCGGCCCTTCTCGGCTTGATTGCGCGCGCCCCACTGGCAGAGCCCGACCCCGTGTCCGAACCCGCGGCCGACGAATTCATAGCCCTTGCGCCGCCTTGCGATGCGCGTGATCTGAGTGCTCATGATGTCCGTGGGCCCCAGCCAGGTGCGCAGATCGTTGGCCCGCACCGTGATCGTCTTGCGGTCCGCGCGGATGAGCACGTCCAGGAGATAGCCGGAACCGTCCCTGCTTCCCGGACGCACCGAGTCCAGATGCGCGGCCGAAAATCCTCTATCGTGCAGCATGTCGAGCAGGTCCTCATCGGCGAAATACGCGGACCAGCGCGCATGCGGAGAAGAAGAGCACCATCGGTCCGAGACGCCGCGCAAAGGCCTTACAGGCGGCGTGCCGCCCCAAACCGCGGCCGCGGGCGCGGTGTGCCCGCCGCAGCAGGAGTGGAAGAACACGTCCAAGAGCCGGCCCTTCCATGAAAGGACCTCTCCGGCGGTCTCTCGCACGGCGTGGCGCACGCGGTCGCTCTCCGCGTCCAGTCCCCGGTAGACCTGGCTGCGGTCGTCGTCGCTCAGATCGTAGCCGAGCTCCTCGTATTTGCCGAGATTATTCAATGCCCAGGTCCGCGCCACCACGGCCTGGGCCTTGAGCGCTTCCAAAGGCCAGTCCGCGCTCATCTCCCGCGCGAGCACGCCGTAAAGATATTCCTCGAGCCCGAGTTCGTTGACCACGGTCACGGTGCCGCCCTCGCCCGCCTTGATGAGCAGGTTCCCGCGATAGCTGCGCCGCCCCACGGACACGTGCGACTGCGGGCTTCCGGGCGTCAGACGAACGGGACCCTTCATGGTCGGAAACGAGCCCAGCCGGATGCGGCCCTGCCCGTCTCGCCGGACCTCCAGGGCTTTCCCGGAATCCAGCGCATGGGTGAGCCCGCTGTCCTGATCCACGGCGGAGAAAAGGCCCTCGGGCCGCACCACGGCCTTGCGAACGCGGCAGGCCAGGCCGATCTGCACGATCGAGGAACTCACCCTCTCCAGGGGGGCCGCCGCCCAGGTCCAGGCCGCCAGGCCCAGGAGCCCGACGGAAAGCAAGGTCCTCCTCATAGGAAAAGATCCGAACAGCGCGCGGGGATCTTGCAGCCCAGATGCTCGAAGGCGCGGCGCGTGGCCATGCGGCCGCGCGGGGTGTGCTGGAGGAATCCCGCCTGGATCAGATAGGGCTCGATGACGTCGGTGAGAGTGTCCACGGCCTCGCAGACCGAGACCGCCAAGGTCTCAACGCCCACCGGGCCGCCGGAGAACTTCTCGATTAAAGAACGCAATATTCTTCGGTCCATGGAGTCCAAACCCTGCGCGTCCACTTCGAGCGCTTCGAGCGAGAGCTTGGCCATGGCTTCCGTGATCACTCCCTCGCCGCGGACCTCGGCGAAATCGCGCACGCGGCGCAAGAGCCGGTTGGCGATGCGCGGGGTGCCGCGGCTGCGCCGCGCGATCTCCTCGGCGCCCACGGGATCGGTCTTGACCCCGAGGATTCCCGCCGAGCGCCGCACGATGCGGGTGAGTTCCGAGAGAGAGTAGAACGCCAGATGCTCCACGATGCCGAAGCGGTCGCGCAAAGGCCCCGTGAGCAGTCCCGCCCGCGTGGTGGCGCCCACCAGGGTGAAGCGGGGCACGGCCAGCTTCACGGTCGAGGACATCGGCCCCTTGCCCGTGGAGATGTAGAAGGTGAAGTCCTCCATGACGGGGTAGAGGGCTTCCTCGACCAAGCGGTTGAGGCGGTGGATCTCGTCGATGAAGAGCACGTCGCCCTCGGAAAGGTCGGTGAGGATGGCGGCCAAATCGCCTACGCGGTCGAGCACCGGACCCGAGGTGGTGCGCAGATTGACGCCCATCTCGCGGGCCAGGATGCAGGCCAAGGTGGTCTTGCCCAAACCGGGGGGGGCGTAGAAAAGAGCGTGATCGAGGGATTCCTTGCGGTTGCGCGCGGCCTCGATGAAGACCCGCAGATTGGCCTTGAGCTTCTCCTGGCCCACGAACTCTTCGAGCACCTGCGGCCGCAGGGTCTTCTCGAGCTTCTCCTCCTCGACGGCCACGGGCGCTTCGGAAAGAACCCCTTCTTCTCTTTTCATCGGAGCCTCTTAAGAGAAAGCCTCAGCATGTCCTCGACGGAGGCCTCTCGTCCGTCGAACTCGCGGGCCGCGGATTCCACGGCAGGCCCGGACTCGGAGGGCTTATAGCCGAGCGCGGCCAGAGCCTCCACGGTGCGGGCCATGGTCGAGACCGAGGAGGGGCCCTCGCGCAGGACCCTCTGAGTCCCGGAGACCTCGATGCCTCCCAGCTTGTCCTTGAGCCCGGAAAGCAGCTTCTGCGCGGTCTTGCTCGTGAAGCCGAAGACGCTGGAGAGCACGCGCGCATCGCCCTGCATAACCGCGGACTGAAAATCCGGAAGGGAACGGGAGGCCTTCTCCAAGTATTCCAGAGCCTTCTTCGCTCCCGTGGAGGGGACGTGCTCCTTAAGACAGAGGAAAAGCTCCTTCTCCTGGCGGCTTGAGAAGCCGTAGAGCGTGACGGTCCCGCCGTAGAGCGCGGCGCTCTCGAAGACGTGCAGCTCGGCGCTGCCGCCGGGCTCGGGCAGGCGCGAGGAGGTCGCGGCATTGATCATCAGTTCGTAGCCCACGCCGCCGGCGTCGAGCACTACGCGCTCAAGGTCCTTCTCCAGAACCTGCCCTCTGAGCCGCGCGATCATCGCTTCCCTCCGCCGAGCCGGTCGAGCACCTTCAAGCGCTGCACGCGCGCCATGCGCAGGTGGCAGAGCGCGATGGCCGCGGCATCGGCCACATGATCGGGACGAAGGATCTCGGAAAGGCCCAAGGCCGAGCGGACCATGCGCTGGACCTGGAGCTTGTCGGCCGAGCCCGAGCCGGTCAAGCCGGTCTTGACCTGGCTGGGATTGTACTCGGAGACCGGCAGGCCGGATTCGGCCAAGGACAGGAGGATGACGCCGCGCGCCTGGAGCGTGGCCCTGACCGTATGCGCGGCCTTGAGGAAGAACATCTCCTCGACGGCCGCGCAGTCGGGACGATGGTCCGCGATCACCGAGCGCAGCCCGCGGTGCAGCGCGTGCAGGCGCTCAGGCAGGCTTTGGGAGGGGGAAGTCTTGACCAGCCCGCTCTCCAGCAAGGCGACCGAGCCCGCGGCTGCGGGCTCCAGGAGCGCCCAGCCCGTGTCCGCGATGCCCGGATCGACGCCCAGAACCCTCATCCAGGGCCTTATTTCGCCAGCGAGTCCAAGACGTTGTCGGGGATGTCGAAGTTCGCGTAGACGTGGGAGACGTCGTCGTGCTCGTCGAGCCCCTCGATGAGAGCCAGGATCTTGGGAGCCAGATCCGCGCCCACGGGCACGCGCGTCTTGGGCAGCATCGTGATCTCCGAGGAGTCCACGGCCGTGCCCTTGGCCTTGAGCCCGTCGAGCACCGCTTGGAAGCTCTGCGGCTGCGTGATGATCTCGAAGACCTCGGAATCCTCCGCGCGCATGTCCTCGGCGCCCAGGTCCAAGGCCAGCGTCATGAGCTCGTCCTCGGTGGTCTTGGACTTGAGCACCGTGATGAGCCCTTTCTTCTCGAAAAGGAAGGACACGCAGCCGGCCTGTCCCATGCTCCCGCCGTGGTTCTCGAAGATCTTGCGGATCTCGTTGGTGGAGCGGTTGCGGTTGTCGGTGGTCCCGTCGGCCAGCACCGCCACGCCCCCGGGAGCGTAGCCTTCGTAGGTCAATTCCTCGTACATCGCGCCGGGAAGTTCGCCGGTGCCCTTCTGGATGGCGCGCTTGATGTTCTCGGCCGGCATGTTCGCTGCGCGGGAGTCGTCGATGGCCTTGCGCAAGCGGGGGTTCCCGTCGGGACTGCCGCCGCCGGTCTTGGCGGCGATGGTGATCTCGCGCACGATGCGCGTCCAGACCTTGCCGCGCTTGGCGTCGACGAGAGCCTTCTTGTGCTTGATGCCCGCCCAGTGTGAATGTCCGCCCATAGGACCCTCCAAAAAAAACGATGTCCTGCATTATAGAAAATTCGCGCGCGTTCTGACGAAGCCCTCCTCATGCCCAACTCTAGTCGTCATCCCGGCGGAAGCAAAACCCCATCCCGGCGGAAGCCGGGACCCAGCAACTGCCGTTAAGTCGCATGCCTGGACCCCGGGTCAAGCCCGGGGAGACGGAGATATGCTGAACCCCGGCTTCCGCCGGGGTGACATCAATTGAGTGCCTGGCACCGTTTCATGAAGGATCGTCTTGCTGGAGCAGGCTGCGGATCTCCGGCGGCAGCGACGGGGAGCTGAGCGCGTCTGTTTTCCGGCCGCTGTCCTTGAGGCCCTGGAGGGTCATCCACCTCATCGCGCCTTTGAAAAGACCGTGCTGATGCAGAAAGGAGAGCACCCAGCCGGGATCGACCGATCTGCGGAAGACTTTCGCCATGAATTCCGGATTCTCCTCCGCCCATCGCATCAGGACGGCATCGAGGAAATTCGCGAAAAAGCCTTCTCGTGCGTGCGAGCGCAGAGCCCGGATGACTTGCTCCTGCGTCTTGGGATCAAAGACGCCTCCGGTGCGGGATGCCAGGCGCAAACCGAGCATGGCTTGAGCGAAGGACATGGACCGCCACAGGACGTAGCGCACGATCCCCTGCTCCCAATCCGCGTAGGCCTTGGCGGCTTTCTTCTGAGGCAGCGCCCATTTCGACGCGAATTTCCCATGCCCCAGGCTCGTGAAGGATACCGCCAGCTGGGTGTGCGAGTAGGCTCTGGTCAAGTCATGGAACTGCGATCTCGCGGCCCAGCTCTCAGGCCGTATATCGAATAGATTGAAAATGTGAGGAAGGACGTCGATCTCCTTGGCGTACGCTGCCTTCAGTTTCTTCTCAAGGTTCGGGACCTTCGGCCCCGCGACATAAAGGTCTACGTCCGAGGCCGGATGAAGGACTCCCGTGCGGGCCACGCTGCCGTCCTCCCTCAGCATGTCGAGGATCTGGCTTCCAAAGATCGTCAAAGTGACGCCCGCGGGCAAATGCTTCATCAGCTTCTGCGTCGCGACATCCACATGGACGCGGGCCGTCCGGCTTCCAACAGGCAGTTCAACGGCCAGAGCCCCGCTGGCAAGGAGCTCGGATCCGCCTGAACTCCGGTCGAAAGTTTTTCCTGCTCGGGCAGCCGACGCTTCGGGCGAATCCGACGCGGCATCGGCTGTTTCTTGGAATCCCTCCGAGCGGGAATCAGGGATATCCGAAACCGCGGCCGCGGCGCCGTTAGGAACGGATATTGGGGCTGAGACGGTCTTCCGCGCAGACTTGGGCGAGACGCTCTCCAGGGATTTTGAGGCAGCCGGAGAAAAGGGCAATACCGAGAGAAGAGCGTCATGCTCGGAGGGAATGGCGAGCAGAGGCAGGGCATCGGTTTTCCCAAGGAGAGCGTTTTCTCCCAGGTCCAGGACGGTCCCCAACGCTGCAATGCCGCCGACACCCTGCGGCGCGCCGGGCAATGCCGTTGCCTGGACTTGAATGCCGGCCTGGGCAGCGGCATCGCAAGCCAAGGGACCTGCGCCGCAGAAGATGATCGCCGCGGACAGAATAGGGAGAACCGTCGTTCGCTTCATCTGAAATAGGATGCCGGAGAAGGCGATGCTCCCCCAGGGCCAAATGGGCATTCTGCCTGGGCCTAATGGTCTGGGCCTTCGTGACTCGACCTCACCCTGAAGAACGCAAGGAGCGCAGGGGAGACTCTCTCCCGCTCCCGTAGAGGGGGGCCCCGCCATCGCCCGAGTTGCTCACGCCGCGGGTTTGGGGGGAACTGGTTCCCAG
>Ga0172379_10000656_pt1 | contig 83583 bp, 72 predicted proteins | sample GrowelOW334metaG_FD_119756 | JGI IMG/M metagenome (GOLD analysis project Ga0172379, IMG submission 119756) | Groundwater microbial communities from an aquifer near a municipal landfill in Southern Ontario, Canada - Groundwater well OW334 metaG | ecosystem: Environmental > Aquatic > Deep... | reverse complement strand
CGAACCTCCGCCTCACGGGCGGACAAGTGGTGTGGGGGGAATTAAAAAATGGCGATAATTCGCCAAAAAAACACTGGGTGGCGTTACACACCGCCAACCAAATTTTTACCAAAAATCCGAGAAGTTTGTTAGTCGTAGACTACTGTATTGAGAATTTACACCCCTTAGTGGTGGATGTCGGACGGTGGTTTGAGAGTATTACAGTATTAAAAGGTGTTGGCTGTTTGGTAGGAATTCAGCCAGCAAATACAAACTATTATTAATATATGTGGTACTTATCCACAGGATAAATTTTATCTAACCTCAGCCATTTTTAATGATGGCACAAAGATAAATACGATTAAATATGGATATGTGGGTATTTACTTAGTATAACTACTGGTGTATAATGAGGTAGCTAAGCCATTTTCTATTTAAATATGCATATAACAAATTTCCAAATAGAGAATTTTAGAAATATTGTAAAAGCAGACATAAATTTTGGTAAAATCAATATTTTTACTGGTAAAAATTCAAGTGGAAAATCAAATTTTCTTCTCGCTTTGTCAAACGCCCTTAAAACAGATACGGACTTTTCAGATATATATTATGACAATATAGTAACATTTGGGAAAGGTAAAAGCAGGGCTATATTTAAAACAACCGTTTCAGATATAAATACTAAGTATATTTATCAAGATAATGGCTCTGCGTCTTTAATAGGGCCAGAACAATTTAGATTTGAAAATACATTCAGCAAAAGAAGTCTTTCGCCAGTATTCCATCAATTATTTTTTACAGGTACATTTGTAAAAGGCCAAACCACAAAAGACAAAGAAGACATTTCAAAGAAACTTCATTCATTGATGGAATCACCTGATCTGGAAAAAATTTCTGACAAATTAATTTATGAGAAATCATTCAATCAGGAACAACTTAAAGATGAAAACGGCAATGAATATATAAAACCCATTGTAAAAAATATTGAAAGTTCAGATAAATTTTTAAGTATTTTTTCTGATTTTGCCGAATTATCTCACTCGTGGGTAGACCCTAAAATTTTTAGCTCAACCAAAATTTTTGAGTATGTGGTTGAGCGTATTGATAATAATGAAATATATGAACAGGTTATAACTTTTCTTAAAAGTACCGAACCGAAGAGAAGAACCGCTCATTCATCATTTCATAAAGCAAAATTTATCCACTTACTTGCTGACATACAAAAAAATCAAATTCAGCGACAAGAATTTGAAAAGGATCTCAAATTTTATACGGATGGGCTAGTAGCAAATCTGTACATCAATTTGGATGGTAGTTATGGCAATAAAGGAGAAATTATAGTAGGATCTGCTAATTCACCTAAGGATATTTTTTATATTTCTGCGGGGACAGCGGTGCTAATTTATTTTATTACAATAAAAAATTGGATAAACCTTCCTGTTGAACATCGATCGTATAAAAAGCCAGAGATGATGGCGTTTGACGAGATAGATTCAATCATACACCCATCAATAATGGCAAAATTTACAGAAATATTAAGAAGTATTTCAAAATCCACTCAACTTTTTATTTCATCACACTCACCTCACTTTATAGATTGTTTTGAAAAGAACGAATTATTTTGGTTAAAGGATACTATCTCTATATCTGAAAAAACTAAGTCCGAACTAATTTCGAATATATTTAGTTATGAGGACATTATCAAAAGAATACCCGACAACAATGAATATTTTGTAAAGTGTTCTAATTCAGAGTTGTTTATTGATGGTTTGATGGATTCCTTATTCCCACTTATATGAGTCGAGTATGTGTCCTAGTTGGCGAGGGTAAAAGTGAAAAATCCTTCCTTTCTTCTTTGTTATTGTATCAATTAAATTTTTCTGAGACTCAACCCAAAGGATGTATAGTATATCAATCACACATAGATCAGGATCTTTTTTGGATTTTTCCAGTTCCATCATATGGAACCAGTCACAAAGGTGGTTGTAGAATGTTAAAACAAAGAGAAACATATATTAAATGTCATCAAATAGTACGAGGATGTGGATGGTTATTTGGAGAATATCCAGAAATTCATTACAGAATTCTCACCGATACTGACAACTGTGGTGAAAAAATTTGCAATGATAAGGTTACTTCTATTAAAGAAGCTTTTGATAATGCGAGAGTTAATTATTCCTCATTTGAAATTAATTTTGCACACATAGAGATTGAATCTTGGTTTATTGCGGGACTTACCGAATCTTTCCCATACTTGATTAAGGGGAGCGAAAAAAGCTACCTTTTAAGTTGTATTCCAGATAAAGTTAGCGAACCGAAAAAAAAGCTTGATGATATATTACATGAGAGCATACGCGGAGATCGTCAACGTATAGCCAGAGATTTTGGGGAGTACATGGATTTAGCTAAGGCAAAAAATGTCTCTCCGACTTTTAATAATCTGATTACTAAGTTATCAGACGATAAGCTTTTGGTCTGAAAAATATAATAAACTAATAAACAATAAAGCCGACCCCCAAAAGATCGGCTTTATTGTTTATTAGGCCTTTTATCTAAATAACTTTAAAAACCAACCCCCTACTTTGGAAAACACAGCACCGACAATGCTTTTTTGTTTGGCTGGTGTGTCAGTCGAAGAAATAGTGATTTTTTCAGCCACTTTTTGCTCTTGTTCTTTTGCGGACTGGATTATGAGTGTAGGTGGCTTGCCTAATTTAACCTCATTTGTTATTTGTTTTTGAATATTTTGTTTCTTGGGTGTGTCTTGTTTGATAGTTTGCTGTGGGGTGGATAAAACTTCTGATATAATAATTTTTTTAACACACAATTTTCTTGTTTCGCTATAACCATACCCAGATAAGCATTTACAGGAGCCATCGGCATCTAAATAGGCATTAATTTCAACGCAACTGTCTCTACTATTTTCTATCCTGCGAGCTGGTATGTTGCCAAGTAAGTCATCTACTGATTTTAGAAAAAATACAGATTTATTATTTAATGTTTCTTGTGGCAAAGCAGTTAAATTAAGAGTTGAACCAACTTTTACACATAAATTTAATTGCCACTCATAACCATTAGAACAATCGCAAATATATTTTTCACCAGTCCAATAACTATTTAGTCCAAATTTATTTTTACAACCAGCGTCTCGATCTTCTACTACCATACAAGATGTTTTTGAGTCATTAAATTTGTAACCACTTTTACAATCGCAGATATAACCACCCGTCGCATTTTTGTTGCCAGTGTAGTGGCTATTGGCTCCATAATGGCTTTGACATGTAGTATTTGGGTCTTCCACCTTTTTTAATTGTGTGGTGTAGTTATACTTTAATTTATTAATATCATCGGTACAGTTTTTTGCCATCTCATAATACCTTTGTAATTGTCCATCTCTTAATGCGTAAAGATAATTAAAATAATTTTGCGATCTTTTCGCGTCATGGGGATCCGAAGTATCTGTATAAGCTTGTTCACTCAGTTTATCATCAATCATTTTATTGATTTCTTTGAGATATTCGTCTTTTCCTTTTATATATTCTATACAAACTGGCGACAAATCACTTTGTTGACATTTTACAGTAAAATCAAAGAAAGTATTACTATCTTCCCATCCGTCCACACAATAAACATTGCCGTCAACTTGCCAACCACGATCACAATCTACCCCACCATGATATGAACAAGCCCCACTGGTTGCGGTTGATATTTTAGGTAATAAAATAAAAATTGATACAACAACTAAGAAAAATATTTTTTTCATAGCAAATTATTTGATTTTATTTCTAAGCCCCAAATATACACTCCAACAACCGCCGATCATCCAGATCATCACTATTCTTTGAAAAGCTAAGGCATAATTAAAACTAAGATAAAGCCAAGACGCATAAAGGTCAATATACCACGCGCCTTCTGACTGTATAGCACGAGAATTCATTTCCGCCATAAACAAAATATAGCAAGTTGCTATGGTGGATATAATCATAACAAAAGTAATGGTAGCTCTCGTTGGATTATTTCTAATTTTATGCCATATCTTTTTGAGGAGTGGAAAAACCAAATATAATATGCTAAAAATAGCAAAGGCGTAAAATAGCCACGCCCATATCACGGCCAAGATAAAAGCAACTAACGGCCAAGTTATAATGAACCATCTAAAAAATGGTTGTTTGCGTCTTGGTGTGTCCATATAATTAAAGTTAATTTTAATTTATAAATACCATAATAATCGATATAAGCCCCCTTATTAATGCCGTATATATAATGCCTCCAAAAATCATTATTTGCTAACCTATTTTTTAATTTTTTTATAAATACTATTTCCTAATTTAAATACAAAATACATAAAAACAGAGTTGAGAAATACTGTGAAAAATATATCTAAGAGCATGTCCACAGAATAAAATCCTTTACTCATGACATTGGATATTGCAACAAACAAGCTTAAAACAGCAATAATATAAATACATATTCTTTCCCATTTAAACATCCCGCGTAGTAACAGAAATGGTTTTTTCTGTTGAGTGTCTTGGTTTTTTTCTTGATTTTGTTTTTTGATTTCCATAATTTTATTGGTTAGTTTTATTAAAAATATTATAAAATTTTTAGATAAAAAAAGAGGGTACGGTGGTGCCGACACTTTTAGTACCCTTGCGAGCCTAATCATGTTTCCGACCGTACCCACTTTTGCACACGATTAGGCATAAAATGGGTAGGTGAAAACCTACTTATTCGCAAAGGTTATAAAATGTCGGCTCCTTTACAATACCAAAAAAATAAGAGAAGGGCAAGTAGAGTAAAATGGGTGGGGTGGGGAGTGTTCGGTTTACCTCCCCTATATAACACAAGACACTGCCACAGTGTGAATCTTTCCGCTTCGCTGATAAAAAACAGTAAGATAGATTGTATTTAATTATGTTATCTTTAAGGTGCTGTTCACCCCTATGATATTTTCAAAGTACGGATATGTGTGGGGCGTTCACCCTGCTCCCGCTTGTTTGCCTTAAAAAATGGGGACTTATGATATACTTAAACAAAGTTTGAATCTTGATTAAACATAGTTACGAAATAACAATAAAAAAGGGACTTATGATATAATAAAAAGACAATTGAAATACGCAGTTTACAGCAAGGATGTGAGGCATTCCCTCGATATGAAGAAATAATTAGGTTAATCAAAAACTGCCAATTTGCAGATTGATGAATTAACCATATTGATTATTTCTTTTTTTTATTTTTAACCATTAAACATTATGGAAACATCTATCCAAAACGGCAAGTTTGCCGAATTAAAAATCGCTGAATACAACCCACTGCTTGCCTCAAAACTCAAATGGGTCAACTCGGCAATATTTTTATCCAACTGCCTATATCATCACAAAATCCGTAGACTAGAAAAAGATGAATGGATGGAGCTAACTATAAATAATGTCTACAATGAAACTGGTTTGAACCGCTGGAAGCAAGCTGGGGCAGTAAAAAGACTCAAAGATCTTGAACTTATTGAGACAAAATTAGCTGGAATGCCATCTACCCGTCGTTTTAAGATTAATTTTGAGCTTTTAGAGCAAAATTATCTATAATCATTAAGAGATTGCAATGATTAGCTTGCCCAAATTCAAGGAATTATTAGGTGAAGAGGCCAAAAACTTAACCGATGAGGACATTGAGCGTATTCGTGATGCTCAATATCAATTTGCAAGGTTGGCTTTTGAAAAATGGGCAATTAAAAAAGGATTCATTATAGATACTACACAGGAATCAAACTACATGGTATAATATCTGTGAACCCGACTATTACCAAGATTTTTTTGTGCCAAAATATAATTATTTTGACATAGAATTGGGGCGGTTATCGCTTCAACTGCCATCTTGGTTGTTGGGTTCAAAGCGTATAACCGTCCCTTTTTATTTAAATAATATGGAAACTAAACCTATAAAAGGAATAATCTATTATCGGGTGTCTACCGAGGATCAAGCTAATTTTGGAGTTAGTCTAGAACAACAAAAAAAGCACTGTCAAAATTATGCTGATACTAATGGCATTGAAATAATGGGATTATTTCACGACGACGGCGTCTCGGCCAAGACGGCTGACAGGTACGGTTTGCAAGAAATGCTTAGATTTTGCACACAAAAAAACAATGGGGTGGGATGTGTGATTATATATAAAATTGATCGCTTAACAAGGAACTCTAAGGATTACAACGATATACTATATTTTTTCAAAAAACTTGGTATAATACTAATCTCTACATCGGAAGAAGGTGTTAATAACACACCTATGGGGAAATTTATGGGGAATTTTTTAGCCGCTAACGCTCAGCTTAATAACGATATAAAAAGCCAAAGAGTAACGGCCTGTATGCGAGAAGTTCTTTTACAAGGTCGCTGGTGTTGGAAGGCTAAATTTGGCTATCTAAACGGTCGAGATTTAATGAATAGGAAAAATATCATTGTTGATAACAATCGTGCTCCAATGATACGGTGGGCGTTTGAGCAGTATGCTACTGGCCTTTATACTCTTGAAGAAATTAGACGCGAAGTCAACAAGAAGGGGCTAAAAACTTGGAAGGGTAAAGAGATGTCATCACAATTGATGTATCGGATGATCACAAGTAAATTTTATATTGGAATTATGACGACTAAGGACGAGGAATTTCCTAACGGAACGCATGAGAAACTTATTGATGAAACAACTTATTATAAGTGTCAAGCGGTACTTCGAGGTAATAACAAAGGCGAAAACATCTCCCGAAGCCGTCCATCCGAAGCGTTTTCATTAAAACACTTTGTTATTTGTGCCTTTTGCGGACGGCCGATGACCGCCTACTTTTCTACTGGCAAATGTGGTGGCATATACCCCTATTATCGTTGTTATAACAAAGATTGTACATCCAAAAAATCTATTGCTAAAAAAATAATGGAAAAAGATTTCTTTAACTATTTAGGGGAGATCACCCCAACCAATAAATTTGCCAAGGCGTTTAAAGCTACCATTCTTGATGTTTGGGAAGCTGAATATAAACGAATAAATTATGACCGCAAAGAACAATTAAAAAAGATAGAAAATTTGAAAGAAGAAAAAACCCAACTAATTGAGATGAAGAAAAAAGAATTATTGCCCGATGATGATTTCAAAGAGGCCTTTACAAAATTAAGAAAAGAAATTAACGATAAGGAAGCCGATTTGAGCCAAACCAAATTGGAGGAGTTTAACCTTAATGAGGCGGTTGATTATGTTTTTGATTACATTAAAATGCTTCCCACAAACTGGAAAGACGCCACATACGAGCAAAGAATTAAATTGCAGGGTTTGATTTTTGCAGAAAAGCCAACTTATGACTATATTAAATTTCAAACCCCAAAATTATCGCCAATCTTAGAGATAAAAAGAGAATTGGCGTTAACCAATTCTTCACTTGTAGCCCCAACGAGAATCGAACTCGTATTACTACATTGAAAGCGTAGTGTCCTAACCATTAGACGATGGGGCCAAATAAATTTAGTTCATTTTTCTGTTTGCTATTATACACTAACTTTTTAAAAAGTCAATGACCACACCACTATTTGACAAAAGGATGATAGGAATATAGAGTAACAACACTATGAACGGTACCAAACTAAAAATATTCACCGGTTCCAGTCATCCAGCGCTGGCCAAGTCTATTTGCCAACATCTGGATATTCCACTTGGCGAAAGCGAAGTTATCCGGTTTCAAAATGACAATTTGATGATAAAAATAAAAGAAAACGTGCGTGAATGTGATGTTTTTGTCGTACAAACCGCTTCTACACCGGTCAATGACGGACTGGTGGAGTTACTCATTATGATTGACGCGCTCAAACACGCCTCGGCTGGACGTATCACCGCCGTTATTCCTTATTATTTTTATGCTCGTTCGGACAAAAAAGACAAGCCTCGTATTTCAATCACCGCTCGTTTGGTCGCAGATCTTTTACAGACCGCTGGCGCCAATCGGGTTTTGACCATGGACTTACACTCACCCCAAATTCAAGGTTTCTTCCGCATTCCGGTTGACCAACTCGTAGCCGCGCCGACCCTTTGCAGTTATATGCGTACATGGGATTTGTCCAACAGCGTTTTGGTTGCCGGTGATGTGGGCGAAGCCAAAGGTTTGGGTCGTTTTGCTAATCCACTACATTTACCAATGGCCATCGTGGACAAACGTCGTTTTGGAGATGATGACCGTGCGGTCGCGACGAACATTGTTGGCGAAGTTCAAGGAAAAAACTGTATTATTGTGGATGATGAAATTTCTACCGGTGGAACTATTATTGAAGCGACAAATTTTTTACTCACCCAAGGCGCCCTTTCGGTGCGAGTTGTCGCCACTCACCCGGTACTCGTTGGTCCAGCTATCGAACGTATTCGCAATTCAGTAATAAAAGAAATAACTGTGACCAATACCTTACCGGTACATGATCGAGCCGATGGACGAATTACCGTATTAAATGTCGCGCCACTTTTTGCCAAAGCCATTCGAAGAATTCACGATGGTGATTCTCTAAGTAGTTTATTTTAATATGATTATTTTAGGTATCGAATCATCTTGCGACGACACTTCCGTTTCCCTGCTCGATTGCCACGAACAAGGTTGTGTTATTTTATCTGAAAAAACAATCTCCCAAATCGAAATTCACAAAAAATATGGTGGCGTAGTACCGGAAATAGCCGGCCGTATGCATGCTGAAAAAATTGTTCCACTTATCGAGGAAGTTTTGAAAAACCAACCAAAACCGGAAGCGATCGCTGTGACTGCCGGTCCGGGGCTAATCACCGGCTTGATTGTCGGCACTGAAGCCGCTCGCACTTTATCTTTTGCGCTGAATATTCCTTTGGTTGCCGTCAATCATTTGGAAGGACACATTTATTCTGTGGAATTGACTTCCAATCACAAAATTGAATACCCCGCCCTTGCTCTAATCGTGAGTGGAGGTCATACTGAAATAGTATATATTCCCAAAGCGGGAGAATACAAAAGAATCGGCGCCACCAAAGATGATGCCGCTGGTGAATGTTTTGACAAAGTGGCCAAACTTTTGGATCTGCCTTATCCGGGCGGTCCGCAAATTTCCAAACTGGCTGAAACAGGCAAAACCGACGCGATAATTTTCCCGCGTCCAATGATCAAAGATCCGAATTTCGATTTTTCTTTTTCCGGATTAAAAACTTCAGCGCTATACTGGCTGAAAGAAAACACCCTGACCGATAACAAAATAACTCGTGAAGATTTTTGCGCTTCGTTTGAACAAGCGGTTGTAGATGTCTTGGTTCACAAAACAATTCACGCGATTAAAGAAAATAATCCAAAAACCCTAATCCTCGCCGGGGGAGTTAGCGCCAACAAAAAATTGCGCGAAACGCTCGCGCAAAAAATCTCCAAGGAATTTCCGGAAACAAAATTTGTTTATCCGGAATTAAAATATTGTATGGACAACGCCGCGATGATTGCGATAGCCGGATACTACCAAGCAGAAAAAAATAACTTCACTGACTGGAAAAATATCAAAGCTGATCCAAACTGGAAATTATTCGTTTAAAAGTTTTTTTACCAGCCGTTTCAAGTCTTCGTCGGAATAATAATCTACCACAATCGTACCTCGCACCCCTTTTTGGGTAATACTCACTTTGGTGCCCAATTCCGCCCGTAATTTATCTTCCAAATAAAGCAAATTCGGATCTTTGCGAATCGGACGATTACTCAAAACTTTTTGTTTGTTTGCCTCACGTTCCAAGTCACGCACGGTAATTTTTTCTCCCATCATCGAGGACAGCATATTCAACTGTTCCGCTTCGGTAGCCAAAGATAACAAAGCGCGCGCTTGTCCGGAATTAATTTTACCCTCCACCAAAGCTGTCTGCACCTGATCCGGCAAGTCGAGCAAACGCACCGCATTGGCAATCGCCGGACGACTCTTGCCTACTCTGTCCGCTACTTGCTGTTGAGTCAAATTAAATTCTTCAATCAAACGCTTGTATGCAAAAGCTTCTTCCAACGGATTGAGATCTTCACGTTGAATGTTTTCGATTAGAGACACTTCCAATTTTTGTTGATCCGCCCATTGTTTTATCAAAACCGGTACTGTTGTCAAACCGGCCAACTGTGAAGCCCGCCAACGACGCTCACCCGCTACCAATTCATAACCACCATCAGTTTTTTCTACTACCAACAGCGGTTGCAAAACTCCATGTTCTTTTATCGATGATGCCAACTGATCCAATTCATCTTGTTTGAAATGTTTGCGCGGTTGATTTGGGTTCGGAGAAATTTTACTTACCGGAACAAACCAAACTTTGCCCTCCCCTTCGGTGCTGTGTGATGTGTGACTGATATTTTTTGATGTCGACGTAATTAATGCGCCTAACCCTCGTCCTAAAGACATAATATATTATTTAATGTTTTTCAAAAAAATCTAAAATTTCACGTGATAATCTTTCATAAGCTTTGGCTCCTTTGCCTTTCGGTTCATAGTGAAAAATACTTTTCCCAAAACTTGGCGCCTCTGCCAAACGCACCGTGCGTGGAATAACCGAACGGAAAATATTATTTGGGAAAAATTTATAAAGTTCACTCAAAACTTCTTCAGATAATTTGTTGCGGCCATCAAACATAGTCACCACCGCTCCCAATACACTAAGTTCCGGTTTGATATTTTCTTTGACCAACTCGACAGTTTTCAGCAACTGACCCAAACCTTCGAGTGCATAATATTCAGCCTGTACCGGAATTAAAATATGATCAGCCGCTACCAAACCATTGAGAGTCAAAATACCAAGCGACGGCGGACAGTCGATCAAAACATAATCATAAGCGTGTTTGACCTCAGACAAGAGATCGGATAATTTTTGTTCACGACCTTCGACGCTGACCAGTTCCACATTGGCGCCAGCTAGATCCGGTGTGGCCGGAACCACTCGCAATCCGACATGTGAAGTATTGGCCACCACGTCATGGGCGCGCACCTGCCCCATCAACGCATGATAGAGACCTTGTTGTATTTCACGGTATTTTATCCCCAACCCGGAAGTAGCATTGCCTTGCGGATCCAAATCTACCAATAAAACAAATTTTCCAGCCTCAGACAGACCGGCCGCTAGATTGACGGCAGTCGTAGTTTTGCCCACACCACCCTTTTGGTTGACCACTGAAATGATTACAGACATAGTTTATTTTTACATTGGATAGTATAACATAAAGTTGACAAAAAATAAAAGATTGGCTATAATTATTGAGAAATAAAGGCCGCGGTGGCGGAATTGGTAGACGCACTGGACTCAAAATCCAGCGATGGCAACATCATGAGAGTTCGATTCTCTCCCGCGGCACTAGAAAAAGTCAGTCTCAGACATTGACTTTTTTTATTTTTTCTGATAACATCCACAATCAAAGTAGTTCGGGTCTTAGCAAAATCTGCTTTGATCGCTCGTTACATCATGCCGATAACCAGCCCGAAAATCGGCTAAAACGCTCGGAGGAGCAAATGAAAGAAGAGCCTACGCCGAAGATTATTTTCTTTGGCCTCATCGCGATGTTCGCCTCAACCGGAGGACACGCTGGCCCGATCTTGGCACTTATCGCCCTCATCTTCGGAGGGTGTATCCACCAGCCTCAACTCACAACCTCGTCGGGGTGCCAGAAGGCGATTATCATCGGATTGGGTATCAACGACGAAATGAGTATGGTGGTCGACGGAGACCGACAGATCGTCGCGCGAAGTCCAGATGAGACCATGACACGGCTAAGGTCGCGTCGGACTTGTGTACCTATAGATGGTGTCGCAACCTTCCATGTCAGACCGATGGATGTGTGCATGACACGCGACACGCTCATGGTGCTGTTGTTGCAGACGCCGTCTGGAACATATCAGAAAGCACCACTTGCCTTCATTCTGCGTACAGACGAAAAAGGATCGGTGTGCGACGTGCAGATCCTCGGCACCCAGTAAGCGTCTCCGCGAACGCAACGATGGGTTCGCAGGTTCGTTTCTCGCTCCTCCCCATCGCCTAGAATTAAAAAATTTAATTTTGGGCGATGGACATACTTCATTTTTTTTGGTAAAATAAATTATTATTAGTGTAGTTATGAATTTTTTTACCATTATTATTATTGATATAATTTTTATCTCTGCCCTGCTGATATATTTTTTTTGGCGTGATATTAAAATTAAAAAAACTTTTTTAAACAAAAGAAAAAAACTGGGATATGTTTTGATTGCTGTTTTATTTTTTATTATTTTTTGTGGAATTGATGCTTTTTTTATTGAACCATGGCTGATTGTAAAAAATGAAATAGAAATAAAAGACATCAAGATATCTCAACCAATAAAAATCGCCTTTATTTCCGACATCCAAATCGGCAATCACAAAAAAACCGCTTGGACAGAAAAAATGGTAGAAAAAATAAATGAGATACAGCCTGATTTGATTTTATTGGGTGGTGATCTGATAGACAACGAGGGTACTTTTGAAGATGAAAGCCAATATTTGGAACCCCTAAGAAAAATTAGCGATAAATATCCAATTTATTATATTTTGGGCAACCATGAATATGGCATCGGTAGCCAAACCAAAGAGGATAGAAACAAACAAACCGGTGATCGTTCGCAATTGTTAATTACCAAAATGAAAGATCTGAAAATCACCCTGTTGAGAAACAATTTAGAGTGTCCAACTATAAAAAACCAAAAAATATGTTTGTTTGGACTAGACGATATTTGGAGCCGAAATATTAATTTTGATGAATTAAAAAATTGGGACAAAAATCTACCGTTAATATTTTTAACTCACAATCCGGACGGAATAAAAATTTATCCGATCAATCAAAAAATACCAGACCTAACTTTGGCCGGACATACCCACGGCGGACAAATTCGCCTGCCGTTTATCGGCCCACTAGGCAGTGCACAGATTCAACTACCAAAAAAATATTATAGTGGATTAAACGATTGGTGTGGAATGAAAATTTTCACTACTGTCGGCATCGGTGAATCTGGCGGACAAATAAGATTTTTGGATCCACCAGAAATGGCCATTATAAACTTAAAACCACAGAATTAAATCTGTGGTTTTTTTGTCATTCCGACCGAGTAAAACGAGCGGAGGAATCCCTTACGTCTACGGCTTCAACCTACTTATCGTACGTGGAAAAGGAATACACTCGCGAATATGTTCCACCCCGCAAATCCAACGCACTGCACGCTCCAACCCAATACCAAATCCGCTATGTGGCACACTGCCAAATTTTCTCAAATCCAAATACCATTGATAATCTTCAACATTTAATCCTTCAGCTTTAATACGTGACAACAATAATTCCATATCATCTTCGCGCTGGCTACCCCCAATCAATTCTCCCCCACCATCGGTGGCAATGAGATCATCGTTGTAAACCAAATCCGGATTTTCTTTGGCACGTTTCATATAAAATGGTTTGATACTCTTTGGCCATTTTTCTATGAATACCGGCACCTCGGAATCCTGAGCCAAAAGTCCTTCGTCATCATTTCCCAAATCTTCACCGTGTTTAATATCACTACCCATTTCATTTAATTTTTTAATCGCTTCATCATAGCTGTAGCGCGTAAACGGTGCATCCGCTTTTTTTAATTTTTCGGTATCACGTTCCAAAATTTGTAATTCATCCGCGCAATGTTCCAAACAATAGCGCACGATATGTCGCACCATGCCCTCTTGAATTTGTAAATTTTCTTCGTGTTCCACAAAAGCCGCTTCCGCGTCCATCATCCAAAATTCAGTGAGATGGCGTTTGGTTTTACTTTTTTCCGCGCGAAACACCGGACCGAAATCGTAACAACGACCAACCGAAGCAATCGCCGCTTCAATATACAGCTGACCGGATTGTGAAAGATACGCTTCGCCCAGATCAAAATACGGCACAGCAAAAAGTGTAGTCGTGCCTTCGCAGGCATTCGGTGTAAAAACCGGAGAATCCACTTTGATAAAATTTTCCTGATGTAAATATTCGTTGATGGCGGTAATCACGCTATCACGCACGCGCAAAATCGCCCACTGTTTTTTACTGCGCAACCACAAATGACGATTATCCATGAGAAAATCCGGTCCGTGATCTTTGAGCGCTATTGGATAATCCACCGCCTTTTGTAAAATTTTAAAATCTTTAATTTGTAATTCAAAAACATTTTCTTTTTTTGGATGTTTGGAAACCTCGCCTGTCACTTCCACCGACGACTCCTGTGTCACTTCATCGCACGCTTGCCACACTTCGGCCGGCAAACCTTTTTGCACCGCCACACCCTGCACCCAACCATACCCATCACGCAACTCCAAAAAAGCTATAGGCCCACTACTACGTTTGTTATATAACCAACCCTTAATGGTAACTTCTTCTCCAACATGTTTGGCAATATCTTTGATGAGAATATACATAATTTAGCATTAAAAACAGTTAAATCTTAACAAATTTTGATTAAAAAGGCAAATTTTGGTATAAACTATTGACAAAACCTCATTTTAGTATTTAAATACGACCAGTTCTCGTGGCACAAAGCCACAACACAACCCAAAAATTCAAGGAGAGATCCATGCCCCCCCTTACAACGTGGTGTTTGAATATACCGAGCTGACTGGCCTGATGGCTGGCGGCAGGTTCTGGTGAGTTCTTCTACTTCGTGTGAGGACACGACTAAGTGTTCCACTTGCAAAGGCGGACAAGCAGGACAAATGCGGTGGGGATAGATAACTGATCACTCGCCGCGCAATTTGAAAATATACAAAATTATTTTTTCAGATTACGCGAGTGATCTAAACATGTAAATTAAAAAACATCGAAATTAAATTCGATGTTTTTTTATTTTAAAAAATTTAAACAAACATTTTCACTATCGCTATAATAGCAATAATCGTCCAAATAGAATTCAAAACTCCCGGCTGATAGGCCTTCTTTTTAAAAGAAATATACACTATCCCCAAAGCGCCCGTTCCGTTTAATATCTGATACTACAAATTTGTCGGCGCCAATACGCCAAAACTTACCAGAGCATAGGCCACCACTATTGCGAGCGTGCCATACCAACCAAATAATTCTTCGTAAATTTTTGTTCCCATATATTTTATATTAGTTTATTTAAATATTTTTTGATAAAGAAAACTCACACCCACAATAATTTTGTCGATAAATTCCCCGCTCCGCGACCAGCTTTCTTCCTCGTTCTTGTCGCCCTTCTTTTTTCCAATCCACATCATAAAAATTCACTTTGTAATATTTTCCAAACGCTTTACCAATAGGATTGATTACTTCGGCTTTTTTATTTCGTCCACTGGACAAACTGGTGCCAAAATAATGAAAATTATTTTTACTGGCATATTCTGCCGTCTTTGATAAACGAAATTTAAAACACAACTCACAACGAGTCATTCCTTCCGGTTCTTTTTCGTGTCCGGCAATCGCCTCGCACCATTTTTGCGCGTCATAATCCATATCTATCATTGGCACATTCCATTCTTCACAGACTTTCACTACTTCGTTTTTTCTTTTTGCATATTCTGCTAGCGGAAAAATATTTGGGTTATAAAAAAAGACAGTCAGATCAAATTTATCTTTCAATTCTTCAATAATCACAATACTACATGGCGCGCAACAAGTGTGTAATAAAAATTTATGCATATTTTCTATAAGAGTTTTGAAATTTTATTCAATTTTTTTTCACTATGATACTGCACGTATAAAAATACCAAACGATTGGCGATCTCGGTATTTTGTTCAACCATTTTTTCCCACTGTTTTGAAAACAACCATTGCAAAGCCTGCAAATCCACTGGCCGGATCGGATAAACTTTGGCATCCTGTTGTTTTTTTACAAACAAACATTTTCTACACACCACACCACCGCCGGCGGGATAAAATCCAACTAGATTATTTTCTTCATCGCACACCGCACAACTATCCAAGCTGGGCGCGAAACCCAAACATACAATCAGATTAGCCAAAAAACCATATCCCAAAGCAGTCGAAAAAACATTGGTGACATCCAAAAATTCCATCCAACTTTTGATTAATAAAAAAATTTTACTATCACGTTCATTGTGGTGGGTTAAAACAGACAACCAACCAAATACCGTGCGCAACAAAACCAGTTTACCAAAATCTTTCAAAATATTTTTATAACAAAAAAATGGCACGGCTTTGATGAGATGGTTGATTTCTTTCCCCGGTAAAATTTCAGCGTCGATTAAAAAAACCGGCTCCAAGTAAGCCGAGTTTTTGCTGGTAATTTTTTTGACACCACGAATCGCCGCCTCGATTTTTCCTTTCTCCCAGGTATACAGTGAAACCATTTGATCTTTTTCTCGCAAATCAGCGCGCGACAAAACAAAAGCAAACATGTTATTTTTTATTTTTTTGTAAATAACTCTCCAATATTACCATCGCGGATTTTTCATCACGACTGGCCCCGCCCTCGGATCGATCGGCTTGTCTAGAAGTAAATCGTTCATCAAAAAAATCTAATTTTATTTTCAAATCCAAACTGGAAAAAAAATCACGAATACGCTCGGTATTTTTATTTTCTTTGCCATCCAATGATAACGGCAACCCCACAACCAGCTGATCCACATGTTCTTTTTTTACAAAATCAAGCAAATCTTTTTTGGCTTTATTTTTATCTTCACTTTTAATCACGCCGAAAGGAAAAACTACACCAATACCGGTATCACACCAAGCCAACCCAATATTTTTTGTTCCAAAATCTACTGCTAAAATATTCATACTAAAATTTTTCAGATGGCCGTCTAGTCGCCACAATATTTCCACTCTCTGTAATAACAACCGTATGCTCAAAATGCGCGCACAACGACCCATCTTCCATCACAATCGTCCAACCATCTTGTCCGTCGGTAACTCGCCAATCGCCCATTGAAATCATCGGCTCTATGGCAATCACCATACCGGGTCGAAGTTTTATTTTTTCCAACTTTGGATCATAATAATTCGGCACTCTTGGATCTTCATGTACCGCGTGTCCTACTCCATGCCCAACCAAATCACGAATAATCCCGTATGGACCTTGAGATTTTACATAATGTTCAATTGCTTTTCCAATACCAGCCACACTATATCCGGGTTGAGCCGCCTTGATACCCACTTCCAAAGATTCTTTGGTAACACGCAATAATTCCATCACTTCTTTAGAAATTTTCCCCACCGGCACAGTCAAAGCCGTATCGGTAAAAAAACCTTTACCACCCTTTTTATAAGGCCATTCCATGCCTATATCTATACTAAAAATATCCCCGTCATTTAAAACTGTTTCTTTTTTTGCGATTCCATGCACCAGTTCCTCATTTACCGAGGCACAAATCGTGGTTGGAAACGGAGTATCGCCCGGTCGAGTAAAATATCCTTTGAAAGCTGGACGACCACCAACATCTTTGATCAATTTTTCCGCCAATTGATCTACTTCCCAAGTGGTCATTCCCACCTTAACCATTTTTTCTAATTTTTCTAAAATTTTTCCCATGGCTTTTCCACCGGAGATTATTTGGTTGATATCCGATTGTGATTTTATAAGTGACATAAAAAATATTCAATCGAATTTAAAAATTAATGGATTTTTTAATTTCCGTTTCAACTTCAGCAATACCTTTCATCCCATCGACAACTTTTAACATTCTTTTTTTAGAATAATAATCCAAAATTGGACGCAAAATTTTATTACCTTGTTTTTCAATTCTTGCTTTGATTACTTGTTCATTGTCATCTTTGCGAGAAACCAATTCACCGCCACATTTTGGGCAACTGGTTAGGTCTTTGGTGGTTGGTAAATATGGAATAATTTCATCACATTTACTACAAATTCTACGCTTAGTTAAGCGATTAAAAGACTCCTCATCTGAAATAGCCACTTCGACAGATTGCACTTCATTTTCCCAACCATATTTCTCAAAAAATTTTTGAAATTCTTCGGCTTGTTCTACACTGCGAATAGCCCCGTCCAATACTACACCGACACCGGTTTCCAAATTTTTCTTAATTTCTTTGAAAGCCAAATCATATACTAACCAATCCGAAACCAATTTACCGGATTTCATTTCTTCCAATGCTTGTTTTTCTTTTTCGGTCACATTTTTGTCAGAAGCCAAAGCACGAAAAAGATCACCGGTGGAAATATGTTTGTATCCATATTTTTTGGCCAACAGTTTTGCTTGAGTTCCTTTTCCACTTCCCGGAGGACCGATAAATATTAAAATCTTTTTCATACTGTCTAAGGTTGGATTATTTTTTTAATTCTTTCTGCTTCACGTTCCACTACTTCGCCATCATACTCACCGGCGTGAGCAGTTACACCCTCGTAAACCGGTTGACGCTGATCCAAATGCAAATTAAAAATTATTTTATCTTTTTCATCCAAAATATACACATGAAAACGTGGATACCAGTCACCGTGCACCCGTTTTACATAACTCACCTCGCCATTTCTGGTTTTATGCTGGCCATAACCACAACGGCGGATGAATCTCTCGGGATCGCCAATTTTTTCACGTTCAAAAGTCAATTTCATACTTCGTAAGTTTACTAAAATTTTGGCTAAAAGTCAATCGGATAAGACAATTGACGCAAAACCCAAAAAAGAGTAAAATAATAGTAATTATGAAACGCTTTGAACTCACTTTCGCATTTCTACAAGTACCAATCGACTACTTGGCATTGGTTTTAGCCGGTTTCACCGCCTATTCTTTGCGTTTTGCCGGCTTTGTCACCGCTATCCGTCCGGTGATTTTTAATCTTTCTTGGCCAAAATATTGGCCAACTGTTTTTGTAGTCGCCGCCGTCTGGATTGTCATTTTTGCCTTTTCCGGTCTGTATTCTTCCAATCCCAATCGCAAACTCACCAATGAACTGAACCGCGTCTTTTTTGCTTGCGCCACCGGCTTTGCCGCCATTACTATTTTTGTCTTTTTCACTCTACAAAAATTTGATTCGCGCTTTTTGGTTTTAGCCGGTTGGATATTGTCAGTGATATACGTTTTTGCGACACACATTTTTATGCGTCTTTTAAAAATACTTTGTTACCGTCTGGGTATTGGTTTACGCCGCACGGTCATAATCGGCTCACAAAATATTGCCGAAACCATAACAGACACTTTGGAAGAAAAACCATACATGGGCTACAAAATCGTTGCCTGTCTCAAACATTTTGACGCGACAAAATTAGCCGAACTAAAAACACAACGCTTGGATGAAATAATTTTTACCGACCCCAAAGCCAACGAGAGCGATACGATGAGCGCTATTGATTTTGCCAATGAAAACCATATCACTTTCAAATATTCCGCCGATTTATTCGCAACCATTTCCTCCAATATGACCATGTCTACTATCGCCGGTGTGCCAATTGTTGAATTGCGCCGCACCCGTCTATCTGGTTGGGGCAGGATCTCCAAACGAATATTGGATATTATTGGCAGTATTATTTTGATGATTTTATTTTCCCCACTTTATCTTTTAGTCACGATTGTTATTTTATTGGAAACCGGTCGCCCGATTATTTATAAAAACGAACGTGTCGGACAAGAAGGTAAAAAATTCTTCACCTACAAATTTAGATCAATGTACCAAAAATATTGCACCGGCGCGCAATTTGAAAAACAAAATAGCAGAGCCCTCTCTTTCGAACAACAACTAATCAAAGAAAAAAGTGAAAAAAACGGCCCGGTATACAAAATTAAAAACGACCCACGCATCACACCATTTGGCCGTTTTATTCGTCGTTTCAGTTTGGATGAATTACCAAATTTCTTCAATGTTTTAAAGGGAGATATGAGTTTGGTTGGTCCACGCCCACACCAACCGCGTGAAGTAAACAAATACGAAAAATGGCACAAAACCCTATTTGCTATTCGCCCCGGGATCACCGGATTGGCGCAAATTTCCGGACGCAGTGATTTGAATTTTGACGAAGAAGCCCGCTTGGATATTTTCTATATCGAACATTGGAGTTTTTTTATTGACCTGATTATTTTAATCAAAACCCCTTTTGTCGTCTTAAAAAACAAAGGAGCTTGGTAAACTTATGCGCATTGCCCTGATACATGATTATCTTTCTCAAGATGGAGGGGCAGAAAGAGTATTAAAAGCCTTACACGAAATTTGGCCGTCAGCGCCAATTTTTGTTTTATTTCATGATCGAAAAAAAATAAATTATTTTGATAATGAAAAAATCCGAGAATCGTGGTTGGCCAAAATGCCATTTGTCGATAATATTTTTCAATGGTATCTGCCTTTCATGCCCATGGCTACTGAGCAACACGACCTGCGCAATTTTGATGTAGTTATTTCTTCGACCAGTATTTTTGCCAAAGGTATCATTACTTCACCGGATACTCTGCATATTTCTTATTGTCATACCCCACCACGTTTTCTTTGGGGTGATGGCAATAATTATTTATCAGATTTGAAAAGCAATTATTTCGTAAAATTAATTTTACCTCTGCTCAACCACCGTTTGCGTATGTGGGATCAAATGAGCACTCAACGAGTTGATCATTTTATTGCCAATTCTCAAACCGTTCAAAAGAGAATCAAAAAATATTACCGTCGCGATTCTGAAATTATTTTTCCACCGGTCGATACTCACCGTTTTCAAATTGCCAGTACATTGGGTGACTACTATGTCGCCGGTGGTCGTTTGGTTCCATACAAACGCTTGGATTTGGTTGTCAAAGTTTTTAACCGCTTACAATTACCATTGAAAATTTTTGGGATTGGACCGGAATATAAACATCTAAAAAGAATCGCCAAACCAAATGTTGAATTTTACGGAAAAATTTCTGAAAACGAAAAAGCGGTTTTGTTTAGTCGCGCGCTGGCTTTTATCCACCCCCAAAAAGAAGACTTCGGGATCACCCCTATCGAAGCGATGTCTGCTGGCCGGCCGGTTATCGCCTATGGTTATGGCGGTGCCACCGAAACTATCATACCCAACGAAACTGGTGTGTTTTTTTACGAACAAACTTGGGAATCATTGTTAAACAGCATATTGAATTTTGATCCATATCACTGGGATAGTGAAAAAATCCGTCTGCATACCCAAAAATTTTCTTGTGATAAGTTTAAAAATAATATCCAATCATTTACCAACGACCATTTCGCGCAATTCCAAAACAGTTTATAAACTCAATATGAACATTGGTGTAGATGTCAGATCGCTCATGACCAAAAATAAAACCGGCATCGGCGAATATGCGTTTGGATTATTAAACGCTATTTTAAAGACAGACACAACCAATAACTATTATTTATTTTCCAATGCTTCAAAAAAAACAGATCGGAATTTGTTGGCTTGGCAACAGCCAAATACACACCATATCCACACAAATTTTCCCAACAAACTTCTCAATCTTGCGCTAGCTTGCAAGCTCATAAACATAAACAAACTTCTGCCTGAAAAAATCGACTGTTGGTATTCTCCAAATATCAATTTTTTATCATTAAATAAAAACATCAAGCATATACTGACTATTCATGATATTTCTTTTGAATTATTTCCTGAATTTTATACTCTCAAACAACAATTGTGGCACAAAATTATCAATCCAAAAAAACAATGTGTGCGAGCCGATACTATCGTCGTACCATCTGAAAATACCAAACGGGATTTGATAGAATATTACCAAATAAACGAAAATAAAATCAAAGTAATTTATCCGGGAATATCACCAAATTTTGACCTAACCGATGCCAGATTGAAATTGCAAAAAACTATCGTTCAAAAAAAATACGACTTGCCGGAAAATTTTATTTTATTTTTAGGATCAATCGAACCGCGCAAAAATTTAATCGGTTTAATCAAAGCTTTTGAAAAATTACCAAAAGATTTAAGTGATAAATTTTATTTAATAATTGCCGGTGGCTCAGGCTGGAAAAATAAATCAATTTATGAAACCGCCGGTAAATCAAAATTGCGTGATCATATCAAATTTTTGGGGTACATCGCCGATACCGACAAACCGGCACTGTTTGCCCTTTCGAATCTTTTTGTTTTTCCAAGTTTTTATGAAGGCTTCGGATTTCCTGTTATTGAAGCTATGAAAATGGGCACGCCGGTCATCACCAGCAATCGGTCTTCCATGCCGGAAATAACCAACAACGCCACTTATTTAATCAATCCAAACAATGTATCAAATATCAGTAATGCTATAAAATCACTGCTTAAAAATAGCAAACTCTACGAAGAATATTTAAAAAGAGGCTTGGAATTAGCCTCTAAATATACTTGGGAAAATAGTGCCAAAGAACATCTGGCGATTATAAACAGTTAGTGGAAAAAACTTTTAATCAAATAAACAAAATAAGAAAAATTTAATACCGACAAAGCCACGATGGAAACCCAACCGACAATATTTAAAAACAAACCATTGCAATGATTCCCCATAATATCTTTGCGGTTTAACAGTCGCAACAAAAAGAAAAACAAAACTGGTAAAACAAAAGTATTTAGAGCTTGCGACGCGACCAATACCGGCACAATTGGAAAGTTTGGTATCAACACAATCAAAGCGGTAGAAAAAATACAAAACAAAAATATCTTATAAAAAGCCGACGACTCTTTGTAGCCGGCATTCACTTTTCCCTCCCATCCAAAAGCCTCGGTAATAGAATAAGCGGTCGCAATTGTTACAACACCTGCCCCAAGCATCGAAGCGTTGTACAACCCCCAAGCAAACAAATGCTTTGCCAAAGAACCGGCAAACGGCTCCAAAGCGCGTGCTGCATCCGCCGCATCGCTGATAGTAATTCCATTAACATACAATGTACCGGCAGTAGCTACTATAATAAAAAAAGCGACAAAATTTGTCCAAAAAGACCCGACATAAACATCCGCTCTGGCCAAATTCAAGTCTTGCGTTCGGACACCTTTTTCCGCAAAATATGATTGAATAAAAAACTGCCCCCAAATTGTTACTGTGGTACCAATTAAAGCAATCGCCATAAATAAAAAATCTTGAGTTGGAATCCACGATGGCACCACAATAGATTTCATTGCCGCCGACCAATCCGGATGAGTCATAAAACCAGCAAAAACATAGGCAAAATACAGTGCCGAAGAAGTAAGAAAAATTCTTTGAATATTTTTAAAATTTCCTGAAATAACCAGCCAACTAATCAACCCGGCCGAGCTCAAAACAAACAACCAATTTGGTATACCATAAATATTGGCCACGGCTGAAACACCGGAAAATTCAGCCAAAACATTGGCCCAGTTGGCAACAAAGCTCAATAAAATGATAAAAAAAGTCGCTTTGAATGGAAAATTTTCACGAATCAAAGCCGACAGTCCTTTGCCGGAAACAATTCCCAAACGAGCACCCATTTCTTGGGTAATGGCTAAAACAAAAGTTACCAAAAACAACACCCAAATCAGATGATAGCCAAATTGCGAGCCAGCCACAGAATAAGTCGCGATACCGCCAGCATCGTTATCGGCCGTACCGGCAATAATCCCCGGGCCAATCACGCTCGAAATTAACAAAATTCTTGGCCACAATCTTTTTATTCTTGAACCTTTGTTGTTGGTTTTTTCCATATTAAGCATTTGGTACTAAAGCTCGCATGACATCGTCCACGGCCACTACTCCCAAAAATTTATTATCACCATCAACTACCGCAACCGAATTCAGATCATATTTGGTCATCAGATGAGCTACACTTTTGATTGATTCTTTTGGATGCAGCACGGGCAAATGAATATTTTTCTTCATCACATCTTTCAAAATTTCTTTTGGATCAGAAATCAACAATTTTCTAAAAGAAATTACTCCTTTATACTTATTTTTTTCATCAATAACATAAATATAATTGACGGAACGAAAACTATCTGAAAGTTTGCGAATTTTTTCAATTGTTACAGCGACAGTATCGTCAGGCAAACCAGCTAGGTAATCAGTAACCATCAAACCACCGGCGGTATCGTCTTCATAGTTCAACAATTTCTTTACTTTTTTCATGCGATCTTGCTCCACATAGCCAAGCAGTTGTTTGGATTGATGGTGTGGGAGAGAATGAATCAAATCTACCAACTCATCTATAGACATACGTTCACTAATACGCGCCGCGTGTTCCGGGCTCAACCGAGAAATCAAAAGTTTTTGAATTTCAGGATCAATTTCTTCAAACACTCTAGCGGCCATATTTTTATCAAGAGACAAAACCAAATTACTGCCTTGTTTTACACTCAAATCCTCGATAATGTTGGCAATGTCGGCCGGATGAAGTCGGGTCAAATCTCTGGAAACACTGTCCAATTTTAATTCTCCTTTAACCGGTTGAACCTTGCGCCAATCTATCAAATTTACTTTAAAAAAACCTAGGAAATCTAGCCTCAACACACCCAAACGACGCAACAAACCACCAAAACTAATATCAATTCCAAGCACACACATTTTGCCTTCAAAATCACCAATACGCAGATCGTTGACCCGCACTACTCGCGCGCCCGCCACATCCACAATCTGTTGATCCATCACATCGCGATTCAAACGAATATATCCCTCCGGCTCATCTTCTAAAAAATTTATTTTGGAATAAAGTGTGCGCAACGAAACCTCTTCGCTACTAAAATTTTCAATGGCATCATAAGGAATGATCACTCTCTTTTTCTGATGGCGTTTTTTGATTATTACATACTCCAATGGAGAATAATCGCCCGCTTTTTCCTTGATTAATACATCCTCGAGACGGCCAATCACCACGTCGGCGCTGTCACTCACTTTGCTGTTTAATAAATGACTCAAATATGGCATATGAAATATTTAGACGGGTTTATTATATAGTAAAAAACTACTTTTGGCAATTTTCGGACATCTCTGATATACTATTTTAGAGTGAATTCTGTTAATTAATTTTAATTATTTTACGGCTGAAAAAGTATTGGTTAATTATTTTACGGTCGAGAGGATATCAATTTTCTTGCGCTCAGACTTGTAGCGAATTTGGAGTTTGACAGACAGCGGTTTTGGTTCTCGCTACTTCAAACAATTCGCGCGGCGAAAATTAATATCCTCTCGACCTAGATGTTCTTATTATAAATATAATATTATGCAAATTGGAATTGATGCCCGCATGTTTGGTTCTAGACAGGGTGGGTTGGGGCGATACATTGAACAATTGATTATTCATTTGGAAAAAATTGACACGGATAATACTTATGTAATTTTTTTGCGTAAAGAAAATTGGGGTGATTTTAATCCGGTAAATTCAAAATTTAAAAAAGTTTTGGCGGATATCGGATGGTATGGTTGGGAAGAACAATTACGATTTCCAAAAATTATACGAAAGGAAAAAATAGATTTAATGCATTTTCCACATTGGAATGTGCCAATTTTATATAACAAAAAATTTGTCGTTACTATCCATGATTTATTGTTGTTGCATTTTCCTACCAGACGCGCCAGCACTCTCGGGCCGGTGCTTTATTGGTTTAAAAATAAGATGTTCAGATTTGCTCTTAACCACGCGGTAAAAAAGGCTAAAACAATCATTACGGTCAGTGAATTTACCAAACAGGATATTGTGCAAACCATGAAAATTGATCCTGAAAAAATAGCCGTTATTTATCTATCGCCTCTTGAAAAAACCGTGGCTGAAATTCCATTTTCCTTATACAAAAAATATGACATCACCAAACCGTATTGGCTATATGTGGGGGTGGCTTATCCACACAAAAACCTGACCAAACTGATAGATGCTTGGGAAATTTTTTATCAACAACACGATCACAACTACCAACTGGTACTAACCGGAAAAAAGAATTATTTTTATCATCAGCTGGAAAAATATATTCAACAAAAAAATGTCAAGGATGTCGTTCTCACTGATTTTGTCCCCGATGCTGAATTGCCCGAGCTTTATCGTAACGCTTCTCTATATGTCTTTCCGACTCTTTATGAGGGCTTCGGTTTGCCTCCCCTAGAGGCCATGCAATACAATTTGCCAGTCATCGCTTCCAACCACACTTGTTTGCCGGAAATTTTGGAAGATGCCGCTGTCTATTTTGACCCAAAAGACCCCCAAGCAATCGCCGATACCGCCAACACGGTGATTAAAGATACTGAAATTCGCAAAAACTTAATCATTAAAGGACAAAAAATCCTGCAAAAATACTCTTGGAAGATTACCACCTCCAAAACTCTTCAAATTTATAATAAAGCCAAGTAAAAAGTGGATAACTACCATTTTTTTCAGATGCGCGTCAGCTTAAAAAGGTGTATAATATAGTAACTAAACATTCACCAAAATTTTTAAGATGACAAGAACAACAAAATTGTTCAACAAAAAAAGACCGCAACTTCGTCGTTGTGCTTTTTGCGATAAACCGGGACACAACAAATCCACTTGTGCTGATTATTTGAATTCCATTATCAATGTAAATTCTTCTCACACCTCGACCGCGCCAATCAAGTTTTTTGTACACCATGTTTCCAATTCACCGGTTGGTTCACCACATGTTGTTAATTTAAAACAGGACACCTCTCCAGCTTGGCACAGTGTAGCCACAATTGCCCCGGAAAAAAACCGTTCGATAGATTTTAATGCCGCTTATGAAAAAATAAAACAAGAAATACAATCATCAAAAACATTCGAGCCAAAAGACATCAACCAAAAAATATTTGCACCTTTATCTCAAACTGAACCAATCTCGATAACCACCTTACCGGCAAATTTGTCACCCAAAAAACCAAAAAACAGTGAACACCCAAAGTGGCCAGCACTCAAAACCTTCATCAAAGAAAATTTTTTCTTACAACGCCTAGCGGTCGCCACGGCTATTTTGATCATAATCATTATCGCTCCTAGCTCAGCCAGTAGTTATTACCAAGATGTAAAACTGACCAAAAATAAAATCACCGAAGACAGTACTGCGGGGTTTTTGTCACTGCAAAATTCCACCGCCGCACTGATGCAGGCTGATTTGCCAACTGCTCAAAATGCTATCGATGACGCCTTGAAAAGTTTTGGTTTGGCGGTTGAAACCATGCAAAACAAACATCAATTTTTACAAAAAATCGTTTCTGTTGTTCCGATATTAGACAGTGAAGTAAAAAGTCGTCAATCATTATTGCTAGCCGGCCAAAAAATCGCCCAGGGTAATACTTTTTTTCTCAAAGGCATCGCGGATAGTCAGGCCGACACCAGCAGTACTATCAGCACCAGACTGGGAATTTTTAACGACCATTTATCCGCTGCCATACCAAACTACAAATCAGCACTGGCTTATTTAGATACAGTCAATCCGGATTCATTACCATTGGAATACCAAGGACCATACAAAGAATTCAAGATCATCTTTACTGCCGTTCTGCATGATCTCCAAAATTTATCCGATTTAAACGGTGCCATAAAAGAAATTTTTGGCACTCAGGGTCAACGACGTTATTTGTTGGCCTTCCAAAATCCAAGTGAATTGCGTCCTACCGGTGGATTTATAGGAAGTATTGCCATAATGGATGTCAAAGATGGAAAAGTCATAAATTTGGACGTTCCTGCCGGTGGTAGCTATGATTTACAAGGGCAGTTGGATCAATTTTTAGAACCACCTACCCCATTGTTGCTATCCAACAAACGCTGGGAATTCCAAGACTCAAATTGGTTCCCGAATTTTCCAGCTAGTGCTCAAAAAATGATGTGGTTTTATCGTCATAGTCGCAAAGTTACAGTTGATGGTGTGATTGCTATCAATGCCGAAGTGCTCGAAAGATTACTGGCCATCACCGGACCAATTACTGACGACAAACGTGGTCTTACACTTTCTTCCGACAATGCTCTCAAAACAATTCAGCAAGTAGTCGAGGAGGGTCCAGAAAAAAAGGACCACAAACCAAAACAAATTCTTTCAGATTTGGCGCCTCAATTTATCGACCATTTTAAAAACAGTCAACCAAAAGATCTGATTCCACTGATTATCAACTTACAAGAAGCTTTGTCCAAAAAAGAAGTACAGGCATATTTTACCGACCAAACCGCTCAATCGGCAGTAGATCAGCTAGGTTGGAGTGGAAAAATTTTAGATACCAATGATCACCAAGATTATCTAGCTGTATTCAACACCAACATCCAAGGTCAAAAAAGTGATGATAAAATAAAACAAACCATCAGTCACCAAGCTATCGTGCAAAACGATGGTACTATTACTGATACCGTCGTTATTTCCCGCACTCATACCGGCAATGCTGAAGAAAAATTATATGGTGCCGCCAATATCGACTATATTCGTTTGTATGTTCCGAAAAACAGTGAATTAATTTCTGCCAGTGGTTTCACTTGGCCGGAAGAAAACAGTTTCAAGGTACCGGATAAAACATACAAAATAGACGAATTTTTAAAACAAACAGAAAAAGAAATAAAAATAGACGAGCGTACCGGCACCAGAATAACCGAAGAATTTGACAAAACTGCGTTTGGTAATTGGGTGATTACCGAACCAGGACAAACCAGTCAAATTGAATTTACTTATAAATTGCCTTTTACGCTTACCGACATCAGTCAAACCAACAACAGTTCTTGGCAAAAAATAATCGACTCCAAACAAGCGCAACGTTATCAATTGGTAGTACAAAAACAATCCGGTATCAACAGTTCGTTTGAAAGCCAAATAATTTTCCCAGCTGACTGGAAACCAAACTACCAAGAGGGCGAAGGAATTGAATTGGCAAAAAATGGCGCTAGCATTCCCCCACTCACCTTAGACACTGATCGTATCTGGGGTCTGGTAATGGAAAAATAAAATAAAAAAATAATTATATATTTATGGAAAACTCAACACCAAAAAAACCTCGACGTCGCGTGACAAAGCTCAGTTCACCCAAAGAAGAAAGCTTCGCTGAACAAAAAATCGAACGTCAGTTGACCAACATATACAAAGATGACACCGGCCACATGCCAGATATGCGCAAAATAAAAAAGGCTAAAACAGGATCGTTTGTTGGTGGTTTATTCAAGTTTTTATTTTCAATAGCCATTTTAGCCGCCTTGGCCTGGGCCGGATTTTTCTTTTTACCAATGGCCAATAAATTTTCTGATGCTCAGTTGGATCTAAAAATAGTCGGTCCGGAAAATTTCACTATTGGCGCTACCACCACCTACCAAATTATTTTCAAAAACAATCAAAGCGTCACACTCAACAAAGTTAATTTAACCGCCAATTACCCATCCGGTTTTGTATATTCACAAAGTTCGTTGGAACCAAAAAATATCGGTAAAAATGAATGGGATATTGGAAGTTTAAAACCAAATGAAGAAAAAACTTTACAAATCACCGGCAATTTATTTGGATCATTGGGAGATGCGCAATCTTGGCGGGTATTGTTCAACTATACTCCGGAAAATTTCAAATCAGAAATGCAAAAAATAGCTACACTCAATGTAAACCCTACACAAGCGCCCATCATTATTTCACTCACCGGCATAGATAAAATTGCCCTAGGCACACCGACCAACTACACTATTACCGTTGAGAGCAAAGATAACTTGGTAGGAAAAAATTTAGAAATCGTTCCGGTTTTCCCTGCCAGCTTTTCTATTTCATCTTCATCCATTCCGCTGGAAAAAAATATCTGGAAACTCAAACCGTCCACCTCCACAGAAAATATTTCTAAATATACTATCAATTTTATCGGCAAATTTTCTTTAACCGATGAAAATACCGTACCACTAAAAGTACAAGTAAAATTAGCGAACTCCAATAAAGACAGCTATCTCCTCTCAGAAGCTACCCTCAATACCGAAATTATAAAAAATGCGATAACAATCAACGTGGCTATCAACGGCTCGCTTACCGACATGGAATCCAAACCGGGTGACATCTTAAATTTTACAGTTTTAGTAAAAAATTCCGGTAAAGAAAATATCGACAAAGCTCAAATAAAACTTACTGTCGATTCGCCATCCTATAAAAAACAAAGTGTTTTGGGTTGGGCTGATATAGCCGATAAAAATGATGGTGATATTACCGGATCGCAAGTAGCTGAACAAATTCGTCGTGCCAACCTAGCTTGGAACGGTAGTAAATTAACTGGTTTAAGTAAAATCAAAGCCGGCGATGAAGTTTCTCTGGACTTTCAGTTGCCTATCAAAAATAGTGACGCCGCTCCTTGGAATAGTATCGAAAATAATCAAATTAAAATAACCGCCGAATTGACTTTTAACGACTCCACCAAAACTACCCAAACGATTAGCGGTAACCCAATAAACATCACTCTCAATTCAGATCTGTCCATCCAAGTAAAAAATGAAATCAGTAGCAACAGCCAAGAAAAAGAACAACACAATATTACTTGGGTACTAAACAACACTTACCACCCACTCAAAAACATGACACTCTCCGCTGATGTTTTTGGTGACATAATTTGGCAAGGACCTTCTTCCACATCAGCCGGCACTGTGACCTTTGATCCAAAAACCAAACATCTGGTCTGGATCATACCGGAGATGACTGAAAATACCGATGTGCTGGATCTGCCATTTACAGTTGTTATCAACAAAAAAGACCCGACTCAAAATACTTTGGTCTCAAAAATCCATATTGTCGCTGACGATACTATCAGCGGAAAGAAGCTGGAAATGTTAGGTGACGAGATACCTCTCAACAATTAATTTCGCGCCATCAAAATCTTCCAACGGTATCCATACGATTCGTTTATCGCGCTTAAACCAAGTCTCTTGTCGTTTGGCATATCGACGGGTATCTCTCTTGAACCGTTCGACTGCATCTGCTAACGACATCTCCCCTCGCAAATAACTTCCAATTTGTTTGTAGCCAATACTACTCATGCTTGGCAAATCCCAAGAATATTTTTTGGCCAATTTTTTAGTTTCTTCCACCAGACCGGATTGCATTTGTTGATCAATACGACTATTAATATTTTGATAGAGTTTTTCCCGGTCACATTTTATACCAATTTGCAAAACATCATAAAGTGGCGCAGATTTGGTAGTTTGCGCAACAAAAGATTCACCACTGCTAATGGCCACTTCCAAGGCACGAATTACTCGACGACGATTTTTTAAATCAATTTTTTTAGCGGTTGCCTGATCAATATTTTTTAACAATTTGACCAACTCGTCCAAAGTTTTCTTATCAAAACTTTTACGCAACTTAATATTTGGCTTTACTTTTGGGATATCCAAATTATCCACCAACGACCAAATATATAATCCGGTACCACCAACCACTATCGGTAATTTACCACGAGATAAAATATCGGCAATTACCAAACTTGCCCGTTCTTTAAAATCAGACAAGGTGAATCGCTCATTTGGCTTGACGATATTCATCAAATGATGCGTGATTCCTTGAAAAACATATTCGCCCTTTTTGCACCCTACATCTTTGTGTGGTTTGGCGGTAGCGACATCCATTTCTTTGTAAACTTGCCTAGAATCGGCATTGATAATTTCACCGTTAAATTCCCGCGCCAAAACAACACCAAGATTGGTTTTTCCGCTCGCCGTAGGACCTAAAATAACAACAATTTTGGGGATTTTTGACATAACCACATCATAACACTCCTTTACACCCTATCTTTAATTTCCTGTTGAATTTTGGCAATAAATTCAGCCTTGCTCATTTTAATCTGATCTTTCTGCCCACGCACACGAATCATCCAATCTTCACCAGCAAGCTCTTTGTCTCCCACCACAATGATGTATGACACTTGTCTACTGGCCGCTTTACGCACTCGGTTGCCCAAAGTTTCGTTGGCACTATCACTCTCCACCCGTATGTTCAAATCAAATAGCTCCTGTTCTATCTTTTTTGCCCCTTCAGCGTGCTTGTCAGTCACCGGCACCAACACTATTTGAGTTGGACACAACCATACTGGCCAACGACCACCGTAATGCTCTATCAAAAAGGCGGTAAAGCGTTCGTGAGTAGAAAGTGGTGCGCGATGAATAACAAACACTTCGTTATTATCTTGTCCAGTTTCATCCACATAATTTAAACCGAATTTTTGTTTTGCGGCAAAATCCAATTGCACAGTGGACATGGTTTCTTCTCTCCCGACAATAGACTTAAACATCACATCCACTTTTGGACCGTAAAAAGCCGCTTCATCTTCCGCTTCCACAAAAGGTACTTCCATTTCTTGTAAAACCTCACGAATTATCCCTTCTGAATATTCCCAATTGGTTGGCTCGTTGATGTATTTTTCCAAATGATCAGGACTCCATTTGGAAAGTCTAAACCAATAATTTTCCAAGCCAAATATTTTAAAATATTTAATCATCAAATCTATCACACTCTTGAATTCATTTTTTATTTGATCTTTTCGGCAATAAATATGAGCGTCATTCATGGCCATGCAACGCACCCGCAACAAACCAGCCAAAGTTCCAGACAACTCATTGCGATAACATTCGCCATATTCGGCAATACGCAAAGGCAGATCGCGATAACTATGTTTGTTGTGATTAAAAATAGTATGATGGTGCGGACAATTCATCGCTTTGAGATAATAAGTACCATCATCCATTTCCATAGCCGGATACATACTATCTTTGTAATATGGCAAGTGCCCGGAAGTCAAATATAGTTCTTCTTTGGCCAAATGAGGTGTACGCACACGCACATAACCAGCCGCACGTTCAAAATCTGTAGCCAATTTTTCTATTTCATTACGAATTATCGTGCCGTTTGGCAACCACATTACCAAACCTTTACCAACTTTATCATCAAAGAAAAACAGATCTTGCTCAGCGCCTATTTTACGATGGTCACGCTTTTCAGCTTCTTCCAACATTTTTAAATACTCCTCCCATTCAGCTGGGGTGGCAAAACAAACCCCATAAATACGAGTCAGTTGTGGATTTTCACTTTTTCCGCGCCAATAAGCACCAGCCAATTTAGTAAGTTTAAACACACCAATTTCACTAGTATTTTTTAGATGTGGACCACGACACAAATCCACAAACTCACCGGTAGTATATATGGATACTGAATCCACTGTTTCTTTTTTTTCTTCACTATGTACTTTAGTTGTACCTTTTTCTTTTATATCGTGTAATAGTTCTACTTTATAATTTTGTTTCAAATCATCAAACAATTTTATCGCCTCATCGATCGGCAACTCTTGGCGTTCATATTTTAATTTCCCTTTGGCCAATTCGCGAGCGCAATTTTCGATTTTTTGCAAATCCCCATCATTAATCGCGGTACCAAAATCAATATCATAATAAAAACCATTTTCTACGGTTGGACCCACTCCAAACTTCGCTTGGGGGTACATTTTTTGTACCGCCGCTGCTACCAAATGCGCGCAACTATGACGCATGATTTCCAATTGTTCTTTATCCATATAAACATTTTTTAATTATTTTAAATAAAAAACCGATATCTAAGCAAAGATATCGATTGTATAGTAAATTAAAGTCCGAAATAAGTCAAATTATTATTTTACGTTCTTTACTATCACCTTTATCTTGTCTGGTACGCTTGGCGCTTTACTAATCCATGATGGCGAAAACTTTACTTCCACACCAGCCACATGATTGAGCTCAAACACATATCTTTCGATATCATCTTTGTTTTTGTCCATAAAATATTGTGGTGATAGTTTTTCGGCATTGGCATCCAATGTGACTAACACATCTTGAGCAACAGACAACTGAGCGGTTTTGTTGGCCGAATCATATGAGGCCACGCTTACTTTTGGATCATTGGTGACAGTCAAAACTTTTTCTAAGGTATTATCCACTTTTGATGAAATTACTTTGGACACAACATCATTTAGAGCGGTTTTGTCATAAGAAATTATTACTACTGTGCTAGTGCCACTCAAATTGAATCCGTCCACTTCTTCACCGACTTTTTTATCAGATATTGGGCTTGCTCCAGTCACCGTGACTACTTTTTTTATATTTTCATCTACCGAAATTGTACCATATTGTTCTTTGATTTTTTCTTCAAAATCTTTACTGGCCGCTTTTACATCATCCTCAGTCAAAATGCCCACTTTGCGAACACCGGTATCCATTGGTTTCAGACTCTCGGCATAAACCACTTTTTGTTTGTCGGCATCCAAACCTGGGATAATAAATTTACTCGGTCCAATATCGCTTTCAGCCCCAGCTTTGTCAGCATAAACTGTGGCGACAATTTGACCGTTGGCTGGGACGGAAACTTTGTCAGATAATCTAAACAAAATTCCTTTTTCAGTCTGCAGTCTGGTAGTTTTAACCAAAACTTGCGGTTCGTTGGTTTTGTTATAAATAGTTACTTCACCACCAGCCAAACCCTCGATAGTTTTCGAACCGGTTGGAAAATATTTTTGTGAAAAATTTACTACCGATGAAGAAACCGTACCAACAATAGTGTTGACGTCAGGAGATCCTCCACCAGCATTCAAACCCACGGTCAAATTGACACTTCTAGTATCTTCTTTGGCCAAAATAGTAATCGTAGCTTTTTTTGAGGTTACAAAAACTACCACCGCCAACAAGACAACAGTTATAATTAAAAAGGACAAAGCAATCGTGCGATAAAAATTGACTGATGGCTCAGAAAATTGAGCGCGAGTTTCTGTATGGCGAACACGCATAATAAAATTCTTTAAAGTAAATTTATTATATCACAAAATTGATTTTTGTTCTACTCAGTCACACGGAAAATCTCATCCAATGAAGTAATCTTGTCCAAAGCTTTCAACAAACCATCCTGAGCCATGGTGGTCATACCACCTTTTACCGCTAATTCTTGAATTTTATATTCCGAAACCTCAGTACTCAAAATTATTTGCTCAATTTCTTTGGTCATGGTGAAAATTTCATAAATACCAACACGTCCTTTGTATCCCAAACCACTACATTTTTCACAACCCTTGCCTTTGTAAAAATGCAAATTGTTCATGTCCACATTTTTCTTTTCTGCTTCCGGTAGTTCCGATAATATTTTTTTAGCGCGTTCCAATTTTTCAGCCGTTGCTGTATCTTCTTCTTTGCAAAATTCACAAATACGACGCACCAAACGCTGGCCAATCACCGCATTTAGCGCCGGTGCCAACAAAAATGGCTTAACCCCCATCGAAAGAAAACGTGGGATCACACCAGACGCACTATTGGTATGAATAGTAGACAACATCAAATGACCGGTAAGAGCGGCCTGAATAGCGATTTCAGCACTCTCCAAATCACGGATTTCACCAACCATACAAATATCCGGATCTTGGCGCAAAATACTTCGCAATCCTTTGGCAAAAGTATAATCCTTGGAAATATCCACCTGACTCTGGTTGATACCTTCCATTTTGATTTCAATTGGATCCTCCAAAGTAATGATTTTTACACCCGGCTTGTTTAAAGTTCGCAAAATACCATACAAAGTAGTGGTTTTACCGGAACCGGTCGGACCGGTCGTAATAATCATGCCATTTGGTCTTTCCACCTCTCGCTTGAGACGGTTGAAGGCATCACCACGCAAGCCGAGTTCATCAAAGGTCACCCCTTTACTTCCACTGTGCAAGATACGCATCACCACACTCTCACCGTGAATAGTCGGCATTGTCGAAACACGAACATCCAAATTGCCGGATCCCAAAGCCAAAGTCACACGACCGTCTTGAGGTTTGTCATTTATATTTATTTTTAAAGCCGATAATAATTTTATACGCGACACAAATCGCTTCCACTGTTCCTTTGGCAAAGTCGCCACGTCATGCAAAATACCATCAATACGATAACGCACCGCGATACCATTTTCTTCCGCTTCCACATGAATATCTGATGAATTTATTTTTAAAGCGGCGGCGATCATCAAACTCAAAATATCTGTCACCGAAACATTTAAAAACTTTTCTTGCAAACTTTGTAAATTATCAATTTTTTCTCCGAATTTATTTAGTTCCTCATCGGTAATATTTATATCTTTGGTAATTGCTTTTACAATTGGTAAATTTGCATATAATTTTACCACGTGATCAAAACTATTTTTGGAAATCAAATGCAAAACCACTTTGGCGTGATGACGCTCACCAAGTTGATACAAAAAATCATCGAGGTCTTTGTTTGGCTCAATACAACCCACACGAATTTCCTCGGGTGTAGAATAAAAACAAACTATTCCTTTTTCTTTTACCAGCTCCTCCGGAATCATACGCAAAGATTCGGAAGCTACCGGAAAAGCGCTCAAATCAATATATGACAACCCAAGCGATTGAGCATTGGCTCGCACTGTTTCCTCTTTTTCTTTAATACCGATTTTTTTCATCTGTTGATCAAATTTCTCGGTAGAATTACCATTCGTCGGTTTGCTAGAAACCTTACCGACCGGAGCACTACCAGTCACAGGTTTTTTGGGTAACAAATTACTAATTGATGGAAAATCTGAAGGCATAATTAAGTTCTTCTAAAAAGATGTTGAAAAAAATGAATAACTCTACTGACCACTCCTTCATGATGCATTTTCATAAATAAATACATCCAAGAACAAGTCACAAAAGCATTGAAAATGCCGGCTAAAACCAACACTAAAGCAATATACAAAACTACTCCGGAATAAATTCCAAAACCAATTAAAAAATTCATACCGCTTAATCCAGCAATAAGCCACATCACCAACGACGGCAGAAAAGCGACAAACGAACCATAAATAATCACTCCCAATAAAATAGCGCTGAGCAACATCAACACCACTCCCAATTCGAAAGAAACCAACACATGATCCAAAAATAAACTCCAACCTTTTTGAACAGATTTGACCAAACTTTTCTTTTCAAACATCAAATATCCGCTGCTAAAAATCGAAACCGCTTCAATCAATAAAATAAAACACAAGGCCACAGTCGCGGAAAATATCAACCACAAACTCCCAGACAATGTATTGCCCTGAACTAATCTAGAAGCCACTACAGAAAATAAACAAATAAAAATCATCTGCAAACCTCTACCAACTATGGAAATTGCCAAGAGTGGAAAAAATCTTTGCACGCCTTTGTTCCAAGCATCAGACAACGGCATGATACTTTCTTTTTTATACCAATGAATAGCGTATGCGATGATCGCCCCTCTGGCACTAACCGATACAAAAACTATTACCATTATTAAAAGTAAAATAATTCCGAGCAACCAAAGCGCCAACAAAACCACCGACACCCGATGCCAATTTAAACTGTTGATAAAATCGAAAAATAAACTAAAATCATAAGGCCTAAAACCTTCGTTGGTAGTTTTGTATAACATCCCCACAAAATCACTCAACCCCATCTGTCCAATCAACGCTGACAATAATCCAAAAATCCACAAAGATTTTTTTTGCGCTACCAATTGCCAAGAACGAGAGAGCGCTTGACGAAAAGTTGGTTCGTGCATAGATACAAATAACAATTGGCAATTAAACTTGCCTGACTAAATATATTATAGCACATTTCTGAAAAACAAAAAATACCGGCTACAACAACCTTTTCGCTTTTTTTGCCCGCGAGGGCAAAAGGATGAGCCTCGGGCTCATAACCCGCTCAAAGGTAATTGTAGCCGGTATTTTTTAATATTATTCTACGGTAGGGCGTGGTCCTAAAATTCTCAGGATGTCTTCTTGTTCGATTGTTTCTTTTTCCATCAGCTCTTGCACCAACAAATCCATTTTTTCACGATTGGCCACCACGATTGTGTTGGCGCGTTTTTCAGCATTTTCCACCAATACTTTAATTTCTTTGTCTATTTCTTCAGCGGTTTTATCGCTATAATCGCGCTGTTCGTGGATTTCTTTGCCTAAGAAAATCATTTCCTCATGCTCTCCAAAAGTACGTGGGCCGAGTTTTTCACTCATACCATAACGAGTCACCATATCTTTGGCGGTTTTGGTAGCGTTGCGCAAATCCGAGCTTGGACCGGTCGACAACATATCATCACCAAAAATTAATTTTTCCACTGCATAACCACCAAACATCATAGCCAAATCATCTCGAAACTGAGCAAGTGTGCGATAGTGTTTGTCTTCGGTTGGCATATGCAAAGTATAACCACCGGCTTGTCCTCGAGAAATTACTGACACCTTGCGAATTGGATCACAGTGCGACAAAAAATGCCCTACCACCGCATGCCCCGCTTCATGATAAGCAGTCATTTTCTTTTCTTGTGTACTGATAATTCGATTTTTTCTTTCCGGGCCAAGTAATACTTTTTCAATACTTTCCAAAACTTCACTCTCTCCAATAATTTTTTTACCACGACGCACAGTCAAAATAGCCGCTTCATTCAACAGATTGGCTAAATCCGCTCCGGAAAATCCGGGGGTGCGTTGAGCCAACTTGTTTAGAGAAACAGTACTATCTATCGGTTTGCCTTTGGCATGAACTGTCAAAATTTCTTCACGATCTTTGATGTCCGGTAAATCGATAACCACACGACGATCAAAACGACCTGGGCGCAACAAAGCTGGATCCAAAACATCCGGGCGATTGGTGGCCGCCATTACGATTACTCCCAAATTGGCTTCAAAACCATCCATCTCCACCAAAATTTGATTCAAAGTTTGTTCGCGTTCATCATGACCACCACCCATACCGGTACCACGACGTCGTCCAACCGCATCGATTTCATCAATAAACACAATCGCCGGAGCGGCTTTTTTTGCTTTGGCAAACAAATCACGCACACGACTGGCACCAACACCCACAAACATTTCCACAAATTCTGAACCGCTCATGTGAAAAAATTGCACCCCCGCTTCACCCGCAACTGCTTTGGCCAACAAAGTTTTACCAGTACCCGGAGCACCCATCAACAATACACCTTTGGGAATTTTGGCACCCATGTCGGCAAACTTTTTTGGGTCTTTCAAAAAATCTACGATTTCTTCCAGCTCTTCTTTGGCTTCTTTTGCACCCGCAACATCCGCAAAAGTTTTTTTATCTTTATTATCTGCCCCTACTTGGCGAGGATTACTCTGACCAAATCCCATCGCTTTGTTGTTGGCACCTTGTACCCCTCTAGTCATGAAATATAAAAATGCCATAATAATAACCAATGGGATAATCACCGGCAAAAGATTCACCAACCAAAATTTCCAACCACTTTCGTCTTTAATTTCCACCGCGATACTATTGCGGGCGGTATCCGACACGCCGTAGTTTTTCATAATATCACCAAACGATTCACCTGTTTCTTTTTTTACTTCTTGATGTTTGGCGGTAGCATCTTTCAATTCTACATCAATAGTATCTCCACTCACGGAAACTTTTTTCACCTGACCGGCATTGATTTCTTGAATCAACCAGCCGATATCTACTTTGTCCGGTTTTTGGCTTGCATTGGATCGAGTTAACCCCAACACACCCGCCACCACCAACAGCACCAAAAACACAGCTATAAAATTTTTCAAAAAGTTTTTCATATATATTGCTTAATAATATAGTAATAATACTACCCTATTTCAATAACAAAATCAAGGCACTAAACAAAAAATCACCACCGTAGTGATGAGTTTTTGAGGTGCCCCGAGTAATTCCTTATATCCTTTCATTTTATACAACATTCGTGTTCGCTTGGTGGCGAGCTCCGGATTTTCTATTTCTTGCACTCGTTCGTAACCCACCTTTGCCAACCAACGTTTGAATGGCTCGGCTTTGGGGGATGGGATTGATTGGATGATACGAAAAATTCCTTCTGTGTTGGCACAGTCAGTTTCATACTTTTTGCCATCAGAAGATTCTAATTTCAGTTGTCGACAAATTGTTGATAACTCAATTTTATCCTCACTTTTTACACGAACTTTCATACGATACCAATAATCATTTGGGTTTGAACTGTCCGTAAGCGCTTCTACTACATCAGTTACCGAAAACCACCACTCGCCTTGAAACAAAGTTTTCCTAATTTCCTTACCTTTAAAAATCGCAATCTGTGTATTTTTTATTATATTATCTATTTGTTGCATAAATTTTTAATTAATAAAAAATAATTTACACAATATATTTTACTCTTTTTTCACCTCATCGTCAAAATAAAAAAACCGCCCAATTACGGACGGTTTTTAAAATTTTGTATATTTTATTCTGCCTTAACTTCTTCCTTTTTTTCTTCTTTCACTTCCTCTTTTTTCGCCTCATCTTTTTTATCTTCTTTCTTCAATTTCCCTTTTACCCCGGCTACTTTCAAGCCCAAACGATGTTCGGCAGGCTCTACTGATACCACTTCAAACTCCAATTCTTGTCCGAGTTTGAATTTGTCGTGAATATTGGAAATTGGATCATCGGAAAGTTCAGAAATATGAGCCAAACCGTGAATTTCTTTGTCTAGGGCAATCATCAAACCAAATGGTTCTACTTTGATAATTTTACCGGTCACTTTATCGCCCATTTTGTATTTTTCCTTTACTTTTTTCCAAGGATCATCCACCAAACGTTTGATAGACAAATAAATCTTGGAATGATCAAGCTGGATAATTTGAGCTTTGACCTGATCACCAACTTTCAAAACATCTTTTGGGTGATCAATTCTCTGCCAAGCGATTTCAGAAATATGAATCAAGCCTTCCAGACCATCACCAAATTTCACAAAAGCGCCAAATGAAGTCAAAGCGGAAATTTCACCGGATACCACATCGCCAATCTTGTATGTTTCAAGTACGGCTTTTTGAGAATCTTCCCAAACTGCACGCTCGGAAACAATCAATTTTTCTTCTTTTTCATCAACATCGATAACTTTCACTTCGAATTCTTTGCCTTGCATTTCACGCAATTTATCCAAAATACGATTCTTGTCACCACCGGTAACTCGTGGATAATTGTCAGGAGAGAGCTGAGAAACTGGCATAAAACCAGACAAAGCATCTACACGCATCATCAAACCACCTTTGTTGGCGGATACAACTTTGGCTTTCAAAGTCAAACCGTCTTTCATCCATTTTTTCATACTATCCCAAGCACGCTGATAACCGGCAATGCGGAAGGAAAGCTCCATTTCGCCATTTTCATTTTCCAAATCCACTACCGTGGCCTCAGCCGAATCACCAACCTTTAGGCCGGCATATTCACGTGATTCCACAAATAATTCGCGACCACGGACAACACCGGTGGTCACCCCTTCGACATCCAAACGAACCTCACCACGATCGACGGAGATTACTTTACCTTTGATAACTTCCCCAACCTTAGGGACGTTTATAGCCATACCAGCCAACAGAGTTTTGAAATCTTGTTTGACGGTATTTTTGACAGCATCTGTCATAAAACAAAAAAAATCTTTTTATCCCTTTTGATCCTAGTCAAAATGGGTGTCCACCTCTAAACTGGGCGAACTTGGATATTTAATTGATGAAGCTATAATAACCTATTTTCAAGGATTTGTCAATACTCATGTTTATACACTATTTACCCTATTTTTCTACTTGCCACCCCTACCATATTATGATATAATTTCAACAGTTTTATTTGACTTAATTTTTCAGATTTTTTAGATAAAAATATGCACATTTCATGGCTTGGACAAACTTGCGTCCGTCTGCAAACCAAAAATCTCGACGAAGATATCACGGTGATTATTGATGGCTACAAACCCACCACTGGTGAATTTCCTCGTAGTTTCAGCCCTCAAATCGCCTTGTATTCTCACGGTGAAGACGACGCCACCACTCTTTCTCAAGAACCATTTATTATTTCCACTTCCGGCGAATGTGAAGTCAAAGGTGTGATGTGTTATAGCTACCCTTGTGGAGATGGCCAAGTTTTTAAAATCAATGCCGAAAATTTAAACCTGGTACATTTAGGAAAAATCACCAAAAAATTAGACGCTGAATATATTGAAAAACTGGGCACACCGGATATTTTGTTTGTGCCAGTCGGTGATGGTGGCAACTATCTATCCCCGGAAGATGCGGCGGATATGGTGACGGCTATGGAACCACGTATTGTGATTCCAATCGCCTACCAGTGTGATAGCGATCCCAAAGCCGGCACCTTGAGCAGTTTTATCAAAGTGCTTGGTCTCAAACCGGATATCACTGATAAAAAAATTATTATAAAAAAGAAAGATCTGCCAACTGAAGAAACAAAACTAATGGTGTTAGAAAAAAATTACTAATATATGCCGACCAAAAAAGGGGGTAAAAAAAATATTCGCGAACAATTTATAAACGAACAACTGACCAAAGAAAAAAAATTGTCTATCTGGCTTTGGGTCGGGGTTGGCGGATTGGGCGTGTTGATAGTATTTTTTTGGGGATATTCATTGTGGTCAAATATATCCAGTATAAATTGGAAAAAAACTGAAGAAAGTAAAATTTTAAAACAATCCAGTAGCGATTGGGATCAAGTATTACAAACTACGAGAGAAAATGAATTACAAAACCAGCTGACAAAATTACAACTAAAAGAATTATTAAACAACGTTTTAAAACAACAGATAAAAAATATTTCTACCAGTACGACTAGCACGATCGATATCACCACCTCCACTATTATTTCTATCACTACTAAAACAACTAGCACTAAAAGATAATTATGCAAAACAAACTTGAACTACCAAAAGGAGGAGACATCGGAAAAATCACTCAGACTTCTATCGTCAGTGAAATGAAAAATTCATACTTGGAATATGCCATGAGTGTGATCATTTCACGCGCTCTGCCAGATGTTCGCGACGGACTCAAACCGGTGCATCGTCGTATTCTTTACGCCATGTGGAATATTGGTCTGCGACATACCGGTAAATTCCGCAAATCCGCCCACGTAGTCGGTGAGGTGATGGCCAAATACCATCCGCACGGTGACTCTTCCATATATGAGGCAATGGTGCGTATGGCACAGGAGTTTTCCATGCGTCATCAGTTGGTGGATGGCCAGGGAAATTTCGGCTGTTTTACCATAGACACTAAAGTAAAACTGACGGACGGTCGTTCTTTGAGTTTCGGTGATTTAATAAAAGAATTTGAGCAGGGCAAAAAAAATTATACCTACACTGTTAATAGTGCCGGTTTGATTTCTATTGCTGAAATTAAACACCCTAGATTGACAAGACAAAATGCTGAGCTCGTAAAAATAACTTTGGACAACGACGAAGAAATAAGATGCACACCAAATCATTTGTTTATGTTACGTGATGGTAGTTATAAGGAAGCGCAATATTTACAAGCCGAAACATCGTTGATGCCTATTTATGAAAAAATTTCCGAAACTACTGATCGGTTAAATCGTCAAGGTTATTCATTAATATTACAAAATAAAACAAAAGAGTGGATCCCTGCACATCATTTGGCAGATAACTATAACTTGACCAATAAAAAATATCAAAAGGCTGATGGACGAGTACGCCACCATGTCAATTTTGATAAAACAAATAACAATCCAGAGAACATTACCCGCATGCACTGGGGTGAACATTGGAAAATTCATTCTGACAATGTCAGCTTAAAACATCAAGACGAATCTTACAGACAAAAAATTGCACAAGGCCGTAAAGAATTTTGGTCAAAACCAGAAAACCGTGCGAAGACTGCCGAAAGAATGAAATCACGAAATTTGATCAACTGGCAAAATCCGGAATACAAAGAAAAGATGAAACAAACTTTGAGCAGAGTAAACAAAGAACATATTCAAGCACACCCGGAAAAAAGAGTTGAACTAAGTAAACGTGCTACCACAACCCTGACACGACTGTGGAAGTTGCCGGAATACAAACAATTATTCCATGATAAAATCGCCGCCTCCAACAAAAAACGCTTGACCAACAATACCGGAAAAAAGAAATTTTTAACTATCTGCAAAGAAACATTCGGCAGATACCAAAAATTAAACCAAGAGTTGTATGAACAGGTGAGAAAAATAGTTTATCCATATGGAGCATCCACCACTTGGGATACAGGTTTCAAAAAATACTATACTGAAAATTTAGAATGCGTTTTGCAGGATATTACCAAAAATCACAAAGTGAAAAGTGTGGAAAAAATAAATACACGCGAGGATGTGTTTGATTTGACAATAGATAATACTCACAATTTTGCGCTTGCCTCCGGTGTATTTGTCCATAACTCAATGGATGGGGATTCTGCGGCTGCTATGCGCTATACCGAGGCCCGTTTACGCGCGATTGCCGAGGAAATGCTTTTTGATATTGAAAAAAATACTGTCAATTTCAATGCCACCTACGACGGCTCACACAATGAACCGATGGTATTACCGGCCAAACTACCAAACCTACTTCTAAACGGCACGATGGGTATCGCCGTTGGTATGGCGACTTCTATTCCTCCGCACAATCTTTCTGAACTTTGCGGTGGTATTATCAAACTGATCGAAGAACCTCAAACTACTGTGGAAGAATTGGCCGAAATTATCAAAGGCCCGGACTTCCCAACCGGTGGTATTATTTATAATAAAAAAGATATTTTGACGGCCTGTGCTACCGGACGTGGGGGTGTGGTCATTCGCGCCAAAGCCGAAATTCAGGAAGCCAAAAAAAGTGGCATGTTCCAAATTATTGTTACGGAAGTGCCCTACCAAGTAAACAAAGCCGAGATGATTGAAAAAATCGCCAACTTGGTACAAGATAAAAAAATGGAAGGCATCCGCGACTTACGCGATGAGTCCAACAAAGACGGCGTGCGTATAGTTATCGAACTCAAAAAAGATTCTTACCCACAAAAAGTTTTAAATCAACTTTTCAAACAAACCGAGCTACAAACAACTTTCCACTACAACCTGCTAGCTTTGGTAGATGGTATCCAACCACGTGTTTTGAATCTAAAAAATATTTTGGAAGAGTTCATCAAACATCGTCAAGTAGTAATTCGTCGTCGCACCGAATTTGATCTCGAAAAAGCCAAGGATCGTGAACATATTTTGGAAGGTTTAAAAATCGCCTTGGATAAAATCGATTTGATTATCAAATTGATTCGCGCCAGTAACGACAAAGACGAAGCCAAAATAAATTTAATCGCCAAATTCAAATTTAGTGATCGACAAGCGACTGCTATTTTGGAAATGAAACTACAACAATTGGCCAATTTGGAAAGACAAAAAATTGAAGATGAATTAAAAGAAAAAAGATTGATTATCAAAGATTTGGAAAGTATTTTATCTTCTCAGAAAAAAATATTGGGCATCGTAAAAACTGAAACTGAAGAAATACAAGAAAAATACGGCGAAGAACGTCGTACCAAAATCATCGCGCACGGTGTAAAAGAATTTACTACCGAAGATTTGATTCCAAACGAACCAACGGTGATCATGATCACTACCGATGGCTACATCAAACGCTTGCCACCGGATACTTTCCACCAACAATCACGTGGTGGCAAAGGTGTAATAGGAGTTACTACCAAAGAAGAAGAAAGTGTCGCTCATCTGATGGCTACCAATACACACGACAATATTTTATTCTTCACCAATCGCGGACGCGTATTCCAATTGATGGCTTATGATATTCCACAAGCCAGTCGCACCGCCAAAGGTCAGGCCTTGGTCAACTTCTTGCAAATGGCTCCAAATGAAAAAATTACCGCCCTACTTGGCACCGGTGATTTGACCAATATCAAATATTTGGTAATGGTAACCACTCGCGGAAATATCAAAAAGACCGCTCTGGAAGATTTTGCCAATGTTCGACGCAATGGTTTGGTTGCTCTAAAATTAAAACCGGACGACAATCTCGAATGGGTCAAACCAAGCAATGGAAACAACGAAATCATGATCGCCACCAAACAAGGTCAGGCTATCCGCTTCCGTGAAAAAGACGTTCGTGAAATGGGACGCACAGCTGGTGGTGTACGTGGTATGCGCCTCAAAGGTTCTGACGAAGTAATCGGTATGGATATAGTGGACCCAAAAAATACTTCGCTGGTATTTTTGACAGTTGGTGAAAATGGGGTTGGCAAACGCACGGTTTTGAAAGAATACAAAGTACAGGGTCGTGGTGGTAGTGGTATAAAAACCGCCGAAATTACCACTAAAACCGGCAATCTTACTTTCGCCAAAGTAGTGGATACCGTTGATGCCAACGAAAAAGATTTACTATTGATGTCTACTCACGGACAAGTAATTCGTTTACCATTCAAATCTATTTCTTCCTCCGGTCGCGCTACTCAGGGAGTACGACTGATGAGATTCAAAGAACCGGGAGACAAAGTAAATAGCGTGACGATGCTTTAAACCATCCTACGCAATTTGCGAAGCCAAAAATAAATATTATATTTGGTTTTGTTGATTTTTAAATCAAAAGTTCCTGGTGCTTCATAATATACTCCACCGAAACCGTGTTTGAATCGACTTACTCCGGCATACTGATGTTTGTAATCAAATTCATACTCGCCTTCTTCGTTTATTTTTGGTGCCACACCAAAAAAATCATAAAATTTATAATTGTTTTTCTTCCCGAGTTTTATTCCCTCCCACTGCAATAGATATGGCGCCATCAGCTGACGATATCCGTGATCAGACGCGCCAAATAAATAAGTAAACGTTTCACCACATCCCACAAACATTGCTGTGGCCAAAGGTTTTTGTTCGTAGTATATAGTAATTTGTTTACAAAAATCTGAATTTAAAATCGCTTCATAGTGTTTGGTCTCATGCAAACGAAAATTATCGCGACTGCCGGTTTTTTTCATTAATTCCAAAAATATTTTTAAATTCTTTTCATTTTTTATTTCCAAATTTTTCTTTTGAGCTAGACGAATATTATATCTTGTTTTGGTATGCATTTTTTCCAAAATTTCTTCTTCACTTTTTTGCAAATCCAAAATTAAAGTGGCCCGCGGATTTATATCTACGGTTTTAATTAAATTTGGCAACTCGATTTTTTCTGCCGGCTCAAAGCGCCAAAAAACTATTTTATTTTTCTTAAAATATTCATTCAACAGTCTAAAATTTTCTGCGTTCAGATCCCCGACCGGTCCTTTTGGACAAAAAGCATAACGCCAACCAAAAATCAGGGGCAGATAAACCACTTGTGCTCCAAATACTACCTCTCCATCGTTTTCCACCACCAACCTTTCCACTTCTTTTCCTTCAGCAACCAAAACAGCTCCCCAATCCCAAGATTGAGCAAACGGCGCAAAACCAGCCAAAACCAACCGATCCCAAATAGTTTTTTCTTCAATTTGACGTATTTGTTTCATAATTACAGGTATTTTAATCTAAATTGCGGATAAAATCAACCGTGACCCTTTACAAACACCTCTTTTTGATGTATAATAACTTTGCAATTTGGAAATTCCAAATTTCGTTTTTTTACTAAAATAAACATACCTATATGGGTTTACCTGGTCATCGCCGTACTAGTGGCGATAAACGCCGTCGTGCCGCGCAACATGGACTAAAAGCAATCAACCCTGCTACTTGTCCAAAATGCGGTAAAACCACTCGTCCACACCGCGCTTGCGCCTTTTGTGGAATCTATCGTGGTCGTCAAGTTCTCAACATCACCAAACGCGCTTCTCGCACTGTTCGCAAAACTAAAAAGAAATAATGCCTTTGGCCAATAGTTTTTCACTATTGGCCTTAGTTTTTTCCTATGTCCAATCGTCATCTCGCTCGCTCAATCGCTATGCAAACCATCTTTGAATGGGATTTTCGTGGACAGCCCAGTGCTGGTCTGCCAGCTATTTTGGATCAAAATATCAAAGAGTTTGGAGTGGGTTTAGGTGATGAAAAGCAATTTTCCAGTGATATCATCAATGGCATCATTGACCATTTGAAAGAAATCGATGAAATCATTGTAAAATATGCTCCCAATTGGCCATTAGAAAAAATCACCGTCATGGATCGCAATATTTTGCGTATTGGAATATGGGAAATGAAATTCAACCCGGAAGTTCCTCCCAAAGTCGCTATCAACGAAGCGATTGAATTGGCCAAAAGTTATGGCGGACCGGCTTCGGGAAAATTTGTAAACGGCGTGTTGGGCTCACTCTACAAAGACATGTACCCAAACGGCGAATCATTAATCGCAGAAAAAAAATAAATACAAATATGAAATCAACCGACTTACCGGAAGTCCAAGAAAAGGACTTTCCGTTATTGGAAACAAAAATCGACATCAAATTTAAAAACATTGATTTTTTGGTTCAAGCTTTTGTCCATCGATCATATTTAAACGAACACCACGAATTTCCATTGGGTCAAAACGAACGTCTTGAATTTTTGGGGGACGCTGTGGTAGAATTAGTTGTTACTGAATACCTTTTCAATGAATATGGCAATCCAGAGGGTGAATTGACCAATTGGCGCGCGGCTTTGGTCAACGCCAAAATGCTCGCTAGTGTGGCGTATGAAATCGGTGTTGAACCGTTTTTGTTCTTGAGCCATGGCGAAACCAAAGACTCCGGCACCAAGGCTCGTGAATATATCATGGCCAATGTGTTTGAATCATTGGTGGGTGCGATTTATCTGGATCAAGGTTATGAAGCCTGTAAAAAATTCATCTTGCGTTGGGTAATTTCCAAATTACCTTTTGTACTGGAAAATGGTTTGTATATGGATGCCAAGAGTCGCTTCCAAGAATCTTCTCAAGAGATTTTGGGGATCACTCCGACTTATCGCGTGTTGGAAGAAGAAGGACCGGATCATGATAAAATTTTTAAAGTGGGAATATTCTTAGAAAAAGAATTAATCGCCAGTGGTAATGGTAGTAGCAAACAAGAAGCTCAAACCGAAGCCGCCGAGGCCGCTTTGAAAATCAAAGGCTGGAAAGGACCAAAAATGGAAATACTAAAACGACAACCGGGTGATCCGATTCAATAACCGATCACCTTCACGGGCCGGTAGCTCAGCTGGTAGAGCAGATCCCTCTTAAGGATAAGGTCCCGGGTTCGATCCCCGGCCGGCCCACAAACAAAACACAATTTGCCCTCGTCGTTCAACGGATAGGACACCAGGCTTCGAACCTGGGAATGTGGGTTCGACTCCTGCCGAGGGCACCAACAAAAAAACAATCCCGATTCAGTCAGGATTGTTTTTTTATTTTGTTTTATTTATCAAATTTTTCCCATTTGTCTCGCGAAATAAAATATGTTCGCTTCTTTTCTCCGTCCCAATCCACATGCATGAAACAAATTACTTTTATATCTGTTCGTAAATTTTTAATTATTGACTTTGCTTCCATCAAATAATCAATGACTGTTTTTATATTCAAGTGACACATCGCCGCCGCGCCACAAGGCGCATGTGCGTATAAAATTACAGTATGAATATCTTTGAGATCTACTGCCACATTGATATGGCGCTTCAAAACGACTGCTTCTTCTTTGTCCGGCCAAGCTGAGGACAACAAAATCGATCCACCGTTTAGAGCAAAAGTATGTACTCTGCTTTTTGCGATCTGTCCTTTGGTAATACTGCTAATATGGCTATAATAGTCATAAAATTGATCCCCGTCGGCGCAAGTTAAAACTATCGCCCCATGAGATAAACTCAATGAATTCGGCTCAACTTCTTCCAAAATATTTTTCTCACGCAATTCGTGTAAAAATTGTTTATCTTCGTCTGTTAGATGACCCATACATTAAAAAAATTAATAATATTACGCACCAATTAAACCAAAAAAATATATTTTTGTCAAGTAGGCGTTCACCGAATTTTTATTTCTTATATAAAAAATAAATTTTCTTAAAAAAAATTAATAAAAACTTTTTTTCCGCCTACCTGTGCATAACTTTGGTTGACACTATTTCTTTTTTTCAGAAAAGTATTATAATATATGCATAGGTCGAAGAAAATATTTTTTTACAACAATGCTTGTCTTGTAAAAAATACTTCTTAAAAATTTTTTCTCGCACTCGCGAGTAGGAAAAATTAATTTCTCTCAACTTAATGAGAGTAAATCAGGAGGTGAAATTTATGGCAAAAGCTAAGAAAAAGAAAGTTGTAGCTAAGAAAAAAGCTAAGAAAGCTAAGAAAAAGGGTAAGAAATAATTCTTACTAAAAATCCGCTGAATAAGCGGATTTTTTGTTATAAATTTAGCACCAATTTAGCTTATTGACCATTAACCTTTTTAGCTTTATAATTCTTTTATTATGAAACTAATTTCAAACGAACAACAACTGGCTGAAAAAATCCAAAAAATGGCTGAGGGTGGATCAAACAAGTTGCATATTCTTAGTGACTTTGACAAAACCATCACTGTTGTTTCTTATATCAATGGAAAACCGGTCGGCTCATTGATCGGACAACTGCGCGTTGGTGGATACTTAACACCGGAATATGCGCCGGCCTCTTTTGAATTATTTCAAAAATATGCTCCGTTTGAACACGACCAGAAAATCTCTCGCCCGGATCGAATGAAAAAAATGGATGAATGGTGGGAAGAACATAGTAAATTACTTATTCAATGTCGATTAAATAAACACGACATGGATACGGTGATTTCCGCCGCCCACATGAAACTACGCGCAGGAGCGGAAACTTTTTTTAAATTATTACATCAATACAATGTACCGATAGTAATTATCTCCGGCGGACCGGCTTATATGATCGAAAAAATGCTTGAGCGAGACGGATTATTGACTGATAATGTCCATATTGTGGCCAATTATTATGATTTTGATCAAGCTGGCTATATGATCGGTGCCAAAAAACCGATTATTCACTCCCTAAATAAATATGAAATAATTTTGCGCGAATTTCCTTTTTTTGAACAGCTAAAAGATCGAACCAATGTCATGTTGCTAGGCGATGCGATTGATGATCTGGGAATGATTGAAGGATTTGATTATAAAAATTTATTAAACATTGCTTTTGTTCACAAAGAGGAGGATGAACAAAAATTTGCTCAAAAATTTGATGTGGTGTTTGGAGGAAATGATAATTTCGATTTTGTTAATGATATTTTAAAACAAATCCTATAACATGAAAGTCCAACCAATCAAAACTTCTTTATTCAAAGAAAACGGCGACCTATTTTCTTTTTTGGACAAACATTTACCTCAAATAAAAAATAAGGACGTGGTGGTAATAACTTCAAAAATTGTCGCCCTATCCGAAGGTAGGTTTTGTGTGGCGAAAGATGAAAAATATAAAGAAAAAATCATCCGACAAGAAAGTGATTTTGCTATTAAAACAAAATATGCTTGGCTGACCATCAAAGACGGCGACGTGTTGTCCAGTGCCGGCATCGATGAGTCCAACGCCAATGGAAAATTGATACTACTACCAAAAGATTGCTACCAAAGCGCCGAAATAGTGCGCGATTATCTACTCAAAAAATATAAACTAAAAAAACTCGGGGTAATAATCACCGACAGTCGCCTCATGCCTTTGCGCGCCGGCGTAGTGGGCATATCTATGGGATATGCCGGGTTCAAAGGGATAAAAAATTACATCGGAAAACCGGATTTATTTGACAGAAAATTTAAAGTTTCCAAAACAGACATCGCCGACAGCCTAGCCACCACCGCTGTATTGGTAATGGGCGAAGGCACAGAAAAACAACCGCTGGCAATAATTTCTGATGCCCCTATAGAATTTATCAATACCGTCAATCGCAATGAACTAAAAATAGACATCAAAGACGACATCTACAAACCCCTTTTTGAAAAAATATAGCTCGGTCACCTATTGTTTTGAGCGGGTTATGAGCCCGAGGCTCATCCTTTCGACCTCGCGGTCGAAAAAAGCGAAAAGCAATAGGCGACCGAGCGTAAAACTACAAGAAAAATGGCGTCTCCACGGTCGCTGTTTTTATTTCACCACCAGTCGCCGTTTCAAAAGTAAAAGAAACCGCACACAACGCAATAGATTTATCCGGCAAAGCATTTTTTGCTCCATATTTCAGATCCCCCACTATCGGATGTCCGATGTGTGCCAACTGTGAACGAATCTGATGTGGCCGACCGGTTTTTAAATTTATTTCCAACAATGAATTTTGGCTGTTGGATTTTAAAACCTTATAATCCAATTCAGCATAAAGCGTATCTTTAGTTTCTTTATCAAAAACAGTCACTTTATTTTTTTGTTCATCTTTTTTCAACCAATTTATCAAAGTACCCCTTTCTTTTTTTACTTTCCCCTCCACCAATGCCTGATAAACTTTTTGTACTTTATGAGTGCGAATTTGTTCAGACAATCGTGAAGCTCCTTTACTGGTTTTGGCAAACAACACCACTCCACTCACCGGCCGATCCAAACGGTGTAACAATCCCAAAAATACCTGCCCGGGCTTATTGTATTTTTCTTTTAAATATTCTTTCACCTCATCCATCAAACATTTGTCACCGGTTTCATCGCCCTGTACCAAAACACCCGCTGGTTTAAAAACCGCGACGAGGTGATTGTCTTCGTATAAAACTTTGAGCATATTATTTTATATTCTTATGCCACAAACTTTGTCCGGCACACAATGCCACGGCCAACGCATCGGCGGCATCGTCCGATTTTATTTTGCCTTTTATCCCCAAAATTATCGCTACCATTTTTTGCATTTGTTGCTTTTCTGCTTTGCCATAGCCGGTAATTGCTTGTTTGATCTGCAGTGGTGTGAACTCATCTATCGGCAAACCAATTTGCACCGCACAGAGTAAAATCACGCCTCTAGCCTGCCCAACTTCTATTGCCGTAGTCACATTTCTAAAGAAAAAAAGTTTTTCTACCGCCACTCTCGATGGTTTGTATTTTTTTATTAAAAAACCAACCGCTTCATATATTTCCAACAACCGATCAACAAAAATTTTCTTTGGTGACGTCTCGATACATCCATAATCCAAAGATTTCCACTCCCCTGTTTTTAATTTTTCAATTACACCAAAACCCACTCGACCAAAACCGGGATCAATTCCTAAAATAATTTCTTGTTTTGGCATATTTTATTTTTTATTCTATCCGGCGTTGGTGTAATAATCTTCTACATCATCGTTTTCTTCAAAAAGTTCAAACAAGGTTGATAGTCGATTGCTCACTTCATCGTTTATAGCTACTTCGTCTTTCGCAATGTATTGCAAACCGGAATCATCCGGTTCAATTCCAAGTGATTTTAATTTATTTAAAACTTTGGAAAAATTTTCTACCTTAGTTTTTATTTCCACCTGATTATCTTCAACAGAAATATCTTCTGCGCCGGCTTCAATCAAATCCATTTCAAAAGAATCTCGATCAGCCGGTAATTTTGAACTCTCAAATTGAATCAAACCAAACAAATCAAACATCCACATCACACTACCACTACTTCCCAATGTACCACTATTTTTTGACAACAAATGTTTCATGTCGGCACTGGTACGATTGCGATTGTCGGTCAAACATTTGATGATAATCGCCACTCCACCCGGACCGTAAGCCTCATAAAAAACTTCCTCGATTTGCATACCATCACCGGCTTCACCGGTACCTTTTTTTATCGCGCGATCAATATTATCTTTTGGCATGGCCACACTTTTTGCTTTTTCAATAGCCAAACGCAAAGAAAAATTAGTCTCCGGATCACCTCCGCCTTTTTGTGCCGCGATAGAAACCGCTTTGGAGTATTTGGAAAACATACTACTACGCTTGGCGTCCTGTTTACCTTTGCGTTGTTGGATGTTGTGCCATTTTGAATGTCCAGACATATAATTTTCTATAAAAATTGAAATTGACTACCTATAATCTACCGTATTTAACCAAAAAACGCAACGCCGACCCTCGGGGGTCGGCGGAATTTTCCTGGGATTAGAGGAGAGCATAGTATGCAACCGTCATTGCGACGGTCGTCCCGGCAGGTATGATGAAATTGTCCCATCTCCCTCCGCGAAGCTCAAAGAGTGACGCAGACACGACTCCGACTGCGTACACGATAACGAGGATTTCGAACCTTGGTGCGGCGACCAGTGGCACTCCGCAGTGGCAAACGATGGCGATCAGACCGACCGCCAGCAAACCACCCAGAAAGCCAAATAGGAGCCCACCCCACGACTTCTCGTTCTTGAACCGCTTGGTTATTGGCCACTTCATACCCAATCGAGCGAGCGGATCCACCATGCCAAACAGCAAGGCGGTGAGCGCTCCGATCCAACGGGTATTACACGCACAGATGATTACCCATGCGAATAGGCAACCAACGTACGTTGGCCATGCAGCCGTCATTTGTCCTTTTTCGACATCCCTCGCCAACCATCGATCGATGACGTGGTTGAAACTGGCGAAACGAACCGCGCGCGAACCACGCACGTGCCGAAACACCATGAAGGTGGCGAAAATTACGACTCCGCAGATCCAGACAGCTACGTCCGGTATCGGCAATGGGTGCATTATCAACCACATTGCCATACCACAGAGCCAGTGAAACAGAGCACGAACCACTTCACGTCCTAGTGACAACTTGCCCCAGGACCAACCTTTTCTCTTTCCCATGTTCCCTCCTAAACGAAAGAACGAACCACCAAAATCATAGCACAACAAAACAAAAAGTCAACAAAAAAAGAGTGCTGTTAAACACTCTTTTTTTAAACTTTTTTACTGTTTAAACCCAGTACCAGCCGGTATCAATCGCCCAATAATCACATTTTCTTTCAAACCTTCGAGATAGTCAATCTTGCCGGTTAATGCGGTATTGATCAATACTTTGGCGGTTTCTTGGAAGGAAGCAGCCGATAAGAAACTTTGAGTGGATAGTGCCACGCGCGATACACCAAACAATAATTCTTTGGAAGTGGACAATTTTCCACCATTCTTTTTGGCCATCTGGTTGGCATACATAAATTGTGCTTTTTCCACCACTTCACCAGGTAACAATTCGGTATCACCGGCTTCTTCTATTTGTACACGACTAAACATTTGGCAGATAAGCAATTCCACGTGTTTGTCGTTTACTTTCTGACCTTGAGAAGAATAAATATTTTGTACTTCTTGCAAAATATAACGTTGAACCGCCGGACGTCCTTTGAGCTCAAACAATTCTTGCAAGTTGATACTACCGTCAGTCATTTGTTGTCCTTTTTCTACTTGTTCACCCTCTTTTACATACAACTTATACCCAAGCGGTATGATATACTCACGTACCTTTGGACCAACATAAGTTAACAGCAAATTATTTTTACCCAATTTAACTTTGGTTTGATATTTGGCAACCACTTCTTCACCGGAAGCACCGCGCACCAAGATAGTTTGACCCGGCTCAACCTCATCTCCGTCTTTTACCATCACTTCATCGCCACTATCAAATTTGATTTTGGTTTCTTCCATGCCTTCAAAATGAACTTTGAGGATTTTTTGTCCACGACGGCCTTCAAAAATCTTTTTACCGGTTGGCGAAGTTACAATCTTGCCGTCCGCATCTTCGATTTCCACTTTACCATCTACTTCAGACAAAACTGCTTTACGTTTTGGAGGACGACATTCGAACAATTCTTCTACACGAGGCAAACCTTGAGTGATATCGCCACCAGCCACACCACCGGCGTGGAAAGTACGCAACGTGAGCTGAGTACCAGGCTCACCCAAAGATTGAGCGGCGATAATACCGACAGCTGTACCAAATTCTACCGGTTTGTTGTGAGCCAAATCATAGCCATAACATTTGCGACAGAAACCTTTTGGTAATTTACATTGCAAAACACTGTGTACATGAACTTCATTCACTCCGGCCTCATCAATCGCACGAGCGGTTTTATCATCGATAACTTCACCGGCTTTTACAAAAACTTTATCACCAACTTTAACTTCAGAAATTACATAGCGACCCCAAACACGATCAGACAACTTCTCACCCATTTCTTTGGATTGAGCCACGGTAAACACCTCACCGGTGGTATCTCCACAATCTTCTTCCAAAATTACCACATCTTGAGACACATCTACCAAACGACGAGTCAAATAACCGGCATTGGCGGTACGCAAAGCGGTATCAGACAAACCTTTACGAGTACCGTGTGAAGAAATAAAGTATTCGAGCACATCAAAACCTTCTTTGAAGTTACCTTTTACCGGCAATTCGATAATATCACCGGATGGAGATACCACCAAACCTTTCATACCGATAACCTGACCGAGCTGACCCCAAGTACCGCGAGCACCGGATTCGATCATAGCGTATACTGGACCATTTTTATCCAAGTTCTTTTGATTGTTGGCAACGATTTTGTCCTTGGTAGAAGTCCAAATTTCCAAAATCTTGGCGTGGCGTTCAGCTTGAGTCAACAAACCTTCCTGATATTGTTCTTCCACTTCAGCTACTTGTTTATCGGCAATCAAAGTTAAAGAAGTTTTTTCTTCAATCTTTGGAAAATCGGCAATGCCCAAAGAGTAACCGGATTTTGTAACATAACGATAACCCAAATTTTTCAACTCATCCAAAAAGCGAGCAGTCGCTTCTTGATCATAAAATTCCAAACAAAAACGAATAATTTCGGCTAATTTTTTTACCGTAATAGTTTCATTGTAATAAGCGATTTTATCCGGCACAATTTCGTTGAACAAAATACGTCCCAAGGAGGTTTCTATCAATTTATTGGTTCCTTCCGGAAATTTATTTAATTCACTTTCACTAAAACGCACTTTGATTCTTTCGTGCAAAGTAACTACACGACATTTGTAAGCCAATTTGGCATCTTTAATGGAAGAAAAAAATCTTTTTACCGGAGCGGTATCACTACTGTGATAATTTGTAAGATAAAAACAACCCAAAGCAATATCCTGTTTAGGAGTAATTACCGGTTGACCGGTAGCTGGTTTGAGCAAGTTCTTTTCTGAAGCCATCAAATTTTCCGCCTCCCAACGAGCTTCCGCAGTCAAAGGTAGATGCACGGCCATCTGATCGCCGTCAAAGTCCGCATTGAAAGCAGTACAACACAATGGGTGCAATTGAATAGCTTTACCTTCTACCAAACGCGGGTGGAAAGCTTGAATACCCAGACGATGCAAAGTAGGAGCGCGATTCAACATCACGCGAGTATTTTGAGTGAGTTCTTCCAAAATATCCCAAACTTCATCATGTTCAGCTTCGATATATCTACTGGCACTACGAACATTGTGAGCCAATTCACGTTTAATAATTTCACCCATGATAAACGGTTTGAAAAGTTCAAGTGCCATGCGTTTTGGCAAACCACATTCATCGATATTGAGTTGAGGACCCACGACGATAACGGAACGACCGGAGTAGTCCACGCGTTTACCGAGCAAATTCTGACGGAAACGACCTTGTTTACCTTTTAAAATATCAGCCAAGGAACGCAACTGACGTTTTTGACCGGTAGCGGCCAAGACGGTTTTGGCATGACGAGCATTATTGTCAATCAAAGCATCAACTGCTTCTTGCAACATGCGTTTTTCATTGCGACAAATAACTTCCGGAGCATCCAGATCCAACAAACGACGTAAACGATTGTTGCGATTGATCACGCGACGATACAAATCATTCAAATCGGAAGTAGCAAAACGACCACCATCAAGCGCCACCATCGGGCGAAGATCCGGAGGAATAACCGGGATACATTTCATGATTGTCCACTCTGGACGAATCTTGTTCACCATCAAACTGTTGAGTAATTTATGACGGCGAATCAAACGTTCCAATTTCGCGCCCTTGGAAGTAACTTGCTCATCGACAATCTGTTTGATAGTATCTGGAATATTTATTCTTTCGAGCAAATTGTAAACCGCTTCAGCGCCTATGCCCGCTTCAAACAAATGTCCAAAACGCAAAGACAATTCTTGATAACGATTTTCAGACAAAATTTTCAAAACTTGTAATTCTTTTAATTCTTTATCGGCTGCCACAAAATCTTGTTCCAAAGCTTGTTGCTTGCGATCAGTTTCATGTTGAACCTTTTCCAAAAATTCAGCGCCCAATTTTTGATCATTGGCTTTTTTAATTTCTGTTTCAGATTCATGTTCAATTTGTTTCTTTTTGGTTTTGTATTCTTGACGCATCTGATCACTAGCTTTGCGTTTACCTTCTTCATCAACATGAGAAATAATAAATGCGGCAAAATAAATTACCTTTTCCAAAGCTTGAACCGGTACATCCAAAATCAAACCGACTTTGGAAGGTACGGATCGCAAGAACCAAATGTGAGCTACCGGAGCGGCCAATTCGATATGACCCATACGTTCACGACGAACCAATGAGGTAGTAACTTCTACTCCACACTTGTCACAAACAATTCCTTTGTAACGAATTTTTTTATACTTTCCACAATAACATTCCCAATCTTTGGTCGGCCCAAAAATTTCTTCAGCGAACAAACCACCCTTTTCCGGTTTTTGAGTACGATAGTTGATCGTCTCCGGTTTGTTTACTTCACCAAACGACCATCCGCGAATAATTTCAGGAGAGGCCAGACGCAAACGAATCGCGTCAAAGTTTGTATTTTTATTTGAATCATGGTTCATAGAAGAAAAAATTATTTATTAGAAGTTTCCTGGTGACTATTCAAATCATCAAGAGCATTTTCACTTTTCTTATTTTGTTTTTGTTCATCAGTGACAACTTCTTCTACAGTTGTAAATTCTCCGGATTCAGAACGTTTTAATAATTCTACTTCCAAACCAAGACCTTTGATTTCACGTACCAATACATTGAAGGACTCTGGAATATTTACACGAGTAATTTCTTCACCTTTTATTATCGCTTCATAAGCTTTGGAGCGACCTGGAACATCGTCGGATTTGATAGTCAAAATTTCTTGCAAAGTATGGGCGGCACCATAAGCTTCCAGTGCCCAAACTTCCATCTCACCAAATCTCTGACCACCAAATTGCGCTTTACCGCCAAGTGGTTGTTGAGTAATCAAACTATATGGACCAATACTACGTTGATGGATTTTATCTTCCACCATGTGGTTTAGTTTCAACATGTAGTTGTAACCAATCGTAGTCTTGTGATCAAAAGCTTCACCGGTGCGTCCATCATAAAGCTGAGCTTGACCGGAAAGTGGCAAACCGGCTTTTTCCAATTCTCCATAAATTTGTTCTTCAGTCACACCGTTTAATACCGGAGTGGCTACTTTGTAACCCAAAGCATTGGCGGCTAAACCAAGATGAGTTTCCAAAAGCTGACCCAAGTTCATACGAGAAATAACACCGAGTGGAGACAAAATAATATCGATTGGTGTGCCATCTTCCAAGAAAGGCATATCTTCAGAAGGTACCACTTTGGAAATAACACCTTTGTTTCCGTGACGACCGGCCATTTTATCACCAACTTGAATTTTGCGCATATCCGCTACAGTGATCTGTACTTGTTTTATTACACCCGGTTCCAATTTATCGCCGGCTTCTTCAGAAAATACTTGAATACCGATTACTTTTCCGTGTTCACCGTGTTCCAGATATAAGGAAGAGTCACGAACGTCGCGAGCTTTTTCACCGAAGATGGCGCGCAACAATCTTTCTTCAGCGCTTAATTCGGTTTCACCTTTTGGAGTAATTTTACCAACCAAAATGTCGCCGGATTTTACTTCAGCTCCAATACGCACAATACCTTCGGAATCTAAATTTTTTAATTTTTCTTCAGAAACATTTGGAATATCTGAAGTAACAACTTCCGGTCCAAGCTTTGTTTCACGAACATCGATAGTATAGTCTTCAATATGAATAGAAGTATAACGGTCTTTGTGCACAACGCGTTCAGATAAAATTACCGCATCTTCATAATTGAAACCATCCCAAGCCATATAGGCAACCAACATATTTTGACCAAGTGCCAATTCATCCTCGGCGATACTTGGACCGTTACTCAAAAATTGTCCTCTTTTTACTTTTTGACCAACTACTACTGTCGGATGTTGATTGATACAAGTAGCCGCGTTGGCGCGAATAAATTTATTTAAACTATAAGTATGAGTTTCTTTTTTACCTTGCAATACCACATGAGATCCGTCGCATTCGGTAATTTCACCATCTTCATCAGCAATAGCTACCTGACCGGAATATACTGCGGCTTCATGTTCAACACCAGTTCCAACCAATGGAGGTTCAGGACGAATACAAGGCACAGCCTGTCTTTGCATGTTTGTACCCATCAACGCGCGAGTAGCGTCATCATGTTCCAAAAATGGAATACAAGAAGTTGCCACACTCACAATTTGAGCGGAAGAAACATCAATAAATTCCAAATCAATAGTTTTGGCCACACCCGGTTTTGAATTTACACGAGCCGGCACATAATCTTCTAGGAAATAACCATCTTCATCCAACTTTGTTCTGGCAGAAGCAGTAGTGTATTTTTCTTCTTTGAACGCACTCAAATATACCACTTCATTGGTAACGCGTGGTTTCACTTGAATTACCGCAATTTTTTCTTTGGCCAATTTGGCAGCGATTTCTTTGGTAATTTTGGTGCCATCTTTTGTACCACCGACATCACCACGTAAAATTTCTCCTTCAGTCAAGGTGGCGTCATTTTTTACTTCACGCAATACTTTGCGATAAGCGGTTTCAATAAAACCAAATTCATTGATACGAGCATAACTGGAAAGATGATTCACCAAACCAATATTCGGACCTTCAGGAGTGGCAATCGGACAAATACGACCATAGTGAGTAGTGTGCACATCGCGAACTTCAAAACTGGCGCGATCACGAGACAAACCACCAGGACCCAAAGCGGACAAACGACGTTTGTGTTCGAGTTCAGAAAGTGGGTTGTGCTGATCCATGAATTGAGACATCTGTGAACTCATAAAGAATTCACGAATGGCACTCATCACCGGACGAGCATTGATAACTTTGTTTGGTACCAATTGATCTACCTCATAAGTGCTCATGCGATCTTTGACGATGCGTTCCATACGAGCCAAACCAACACGAAAACGATTTTGTACAAGTTCACCAACCGCGCGAATACGACGATTGCCCAAGTGATCCACATCATCCGGTTCTTCTTGAGTTACATTCAAACGAATTACTTCTTTGATTACCGCCAACAATTTTTCTACTGACAATACTCGATTTTCTTTGTTGTCATAATCTTCAGACTTGGAAGCCAAATCAAATTTGGTATTAAATTTATAAACACCCACACGTCCCAAATCGTATCTTTCAAAATTAAAGAACATGGAATGGATCAAACCTTTGGCATTTTCAGAAGTCGCCAAATCACCCGGACGAATACGTTTGTAAACTTCAATCAAACCTTCGTCCATATTTTTTGCCAAATCTTTTTTCAAAGTAGCATCAATATAGTCGATAGTTGGATGATTGTTTACATCTTTAAAATGTTTGATAATTTCTTCGTCATTGTCAAAACCAAAAGCACGCAATAATGAAGTGACCGCCACCTTGCGTTTGCGATCTACCTTTACCCAAATAGCATTGTTGATATCTGTTTCGATTTCCAACCAAGCGCCACGATTTGGAATAACTTTGGCGCTATAATAACGACGTCCACGTTCACTTTGAGCAGTGAAAAAAGCACCGGCACTACGGATCAGCTGAGAAACAATCACGCGTTCAATACCGTTGATAATAAAAGTACCGCGCTCGGTCATCATCGGCACGTCACCCAAATAAATTTCTTGAGATTTGCTCTGACCGGTTAGTTTGTTGGTCAAACGAGCGGTAATGCGTAGAGGGGCTTCAAAAGTAACGTTGCGTTTTTTACAGGTCACGCTATCAAAGCGTGGCTCGTCCAAATAATAGTCTTCAAAATATAGCTCCAAATTTCTTCCGGAGAAATCGGTAATTGGAGAAACTTCTTCGAATAATTCTTTAATACCATTTTTTACAAACCAATTGTATGAATCCAATTGCAATTCGATTAGGTTTGGCAATGGAATAGTATTTTTTACTTTCGTAAAAAACTTGCGATCTTTTTCCTTGAGTGCTTGGCGTTTGAATACAGGCATAAGGTGAAGTTTTAAAATAAATTTTTTATAAAAAATTGAGAGTTGAAAATTTTTAAACAAAAAAAGTGCCAAAAAAATAGGCTTTTATGGCTTTTTGTTATATTTTAGCGGAAAACGGCAAGGTTAACATGAAGGTTTTTTTATTGAATTACCTTGCAAGCAGCTTTTTTACCAAACCGGTAAATGCCACTTTTTTGCTTACTTAAGCGTTTTTTTTGAATACGTGGTCTTTCCACGAAAGCGGATAAATAATAATACAAAAATGAAGTTTTGTCAAATGAAGCTAGTTTATATAAAATTGTCAAGTTTTTTGCCTGTTTTTGGCTAATATAAAGTAAAAAGAGCCTTATTTTGTAAAAACTAACCAATAGTTATCCACAGTTTTCCCTTTCGTCCTTGGTTGAGCAGTCGTCGGACTCATCAGTGCCGGCAAAACCGACAGAGGGTTTGGAGAGGCGCAGAGCCGAAACTCCCACCCTCTCCAGCTCATGCTTTTGGATACCATCTCGCCAAGTTATTGGCGGGAATGGGCATTCAAAAACATAGTTGAAAGAACAGTTGCCCCACACGCCCTACTCCTGCTTGGGTGAAAACACATCTCGCAGGAGATCTGGCGGGATCGAAGCGCAGTCAACGGACACGAGAAGTGTCACACCGGTCGCAGCCCCCAACCCAACCGACAAGAAACATCTCGGGTCAAGCGGATCTCGCGGATCACGGAAATACTGAAGCGAGTCGATCACCTCCTCCTTGGCGACCATCTTAGCTCGTGCCTGCTTGGCCAAGGCTTGTTCTACGACGATCTTCTCGCGTTCGAGTCGAAGACCATCCAAAAACTCACCATGCCACACGAACAGGGCGACACTAACGACGATGAACATGTATATCACCACGTGTACTTTGTTTTTTTCCCAGAAGCTCCTCATTTGACTCTTTCCTCACAGCCCAACGTCGCGGGCATGCATAATTTCTATATCACAAAAAACCGGCTTGTCAACGCAAGACAGCCGATTTTAAACATATTTTTTATTTACAAAATCTCCCCTTCCCTGTTTTCTTTCTCAATACTATCAATAATGTAGACATCGGCGCCATATTCATCTTGGCCGACCAATTTGGCCGTCTTATTTAGTATGGATTCAAACGGCTTGCAAGCAAAACATCCATCTTCGCCATTCGGGCATTTGAAACGGTTAATCTGTCGAGCCACTTTCATCTGTCTGGCGATCTCCAATATTTTTTTCTCCGATTCTTCCAAATCCGGTAATGGTTTTTCAGTTAGGTTATCATTTTCCGCCAAATACCAATAACTGGCCTTGGTGGCTTTTCTTTTTTGACATTTGGAAACCAACAAACTATATATCGGCAACTGCAACGAACTTTCTTCTTCCTGAATTTTACCGGTCTTGAAATCTATGATGTGTACACTATCTGTGTCTGGAAAATATTCCAGCCAATCGACTTTACCGCACAAAATTATATTATCTTCTTCGGACAACCAATAATACGGCAAATCCATTTGAATTTTTACTGACAGATTGTTTATTGGTCCCGGATGATTATACACGCGCGCCAACATGTCCAAGCCACGTTTTTTATATTGATATTCAGTGTCATCGTTTGGAAACCCGCCTTTTTCTCCTTTTATTTTTTCCCAAACTTTTTCAAATTTATTTGGCAACGGCTCACTAAACCGACCCCCACGAGGCAACTGCGACAATGATTCCAAAACCTCATGCACACACTGCCCCAAAGCCAACGTCGGCGACATTATTTTTATTTTGTGTTTGGTCGCTGGATCGCGATAAACATTTTTCAAAAAATAAGCCCGCGGACATTTCAAAAAATCAGAAATAGAGGTGTGTGAAACCCAAACAGCGGAATATTTATCTGGAGGCATAAAAATTATTTACTTAGGATAAAGAGTAATAGTATCACGATTTTAATAACACAACAAATAAAAATACTACTTCATAAAAGTAGTATTTTTAGTGCTCAGGGCGGGACTCGAACCCGCAAGCCTTGCGGCGAGAGATTTTAAGTCTCTTGCGTAGACCATTCCGCCACCTGAGCATATTTTATTTTTTTCTGTTTCTACCTCTATGAGTTAACTGTAAACTGTGACAATTAGGACATAAAATTCGTAAATTGTCAATCCTATTATCTGAGTGATCACCATTTATATGATCTAACTCTAAAGGTACTCGACCGTCTATCGACAACTTTGCCCATCCACACAATTCACAATATGGTTTTTTTATTTTCTCTGCAAACAATCTTTTTTTTAACTTAAAACTTTGATAACTACTATTTTTAATCAGTATTTCTTTTAACGGTTTAGCTGTGTTAATCTGCATTTTCATTCCTATATTCCAACCAACACCAGTAAAATGCAAGATATCTATTTTATATTCTTTTAAAAATTTTTTTATCTGCGCATAATTTCCACCAGCTTCTTTAAGCCCAAGTTCTCTTAAAACTTGACGCACACTAGTAACTGTTGGAACAATTTCTCTAAGCTGTTGCTCTGTCCATTTTTTTGGTCTCATAATAAATAAAGTATATCATAATAGCATACGCATTACAATATACCTTATCACGTGGCTACCATTACACCACCTGGGCAATTGATTTTTTCTCCACAGAGCTGCGAGCAGATCTGCATGTATTAATTTGCGAATCAAATCTAGAAAACGCCATTCCAAGATAATAAATTATAAAGGAAATGGAGAGAGAATGTTTTCAGAATCCGATCCGATTGAAACATCAAATCTGTCGCAACTCTGTAGAGAAAAGTCTTGTCCATTGTAATTTTAAAAGTGCACAATGTCAAGCCTGCAAATATGTGAATAAAAAATTTGCTAATACACGCTTAAACTTTATGTTCCTCCACCCCATCATTAAAGTTTATCCACCTCGCCGCAATAAAAAAATAATCACTCAATCTATTAAAATATTTATACAATTCCGGACGCACTTTTTTTTCTTTTCCCAACATTACCAACACTCGCTCCACCCGACGACAAATAGTACGAGCGTGATGCAAATGCGCGGCCGATAAATTTCCACCGGGTAAAATAAAGTTTGTTAATTCAGGTAGCTGTTCGGCATAGGCATCGATATTATTTTCCAACTCCTCAATTTCTTCTTGGCCGATTATTATTATTTTAGAATTAAATTCCGTTTGCAAACTGGCCACTTCAGCCCCCGCCTTAAAAAGATCACCTTGAATTTTTTTTAAAAAATCAACCGGCTCTTCCTCCCACAAATGCGCGACCACCTCACCCAACTTGGAATTGAGTTCGTCAATCTCTCCCACCACTTGTAGAGTAATACAATCCTTGGTAACACGTTCACCGCCAAGCAAAGTTGTCTCGCCACTGTCACCGGTTTTGGTATATATTTTTGTCATAAAATATTTATTACAAATTTCATAATTGGTATTCTACACAATCCTTCCAATATTGACAAATTGGTCAAAATATGGTATTTAAAAAACATCCTGCCCGCTACATTGGGCTTTGGATGATACGTCATGAATGTAGAAGACCAAGTGAGGGCAATACTCGCACGTGGATTTACCAAGGTGCACGAAGATGGTCGACGAGCCATTTTCGAACTAAATTGCCCAGAAGTCGGCTTCTCAGTCAAGGTGCTGGTGGTGAAAAGTGCGTTTCCGCTCGGAAACCACTTCCACGAGAGGACGACCGAGACGTTTGATCTCAAGCATGGAAACGGGTTGTTCCTTCATGCCGACACCAAGATGTTCGTCCTCGACGTCCAACACACCGCCATCTCCGCCCCCTTCCACGTGATGGTCGAGCCTGGCACTGCACACGCCTTCGTACTGGCGCCCGGTTCCGTTCTCGTCTATTATGCCAACGAGGCATTCAACGAGAATGACCAGGACATCCACCCGTTCGTTCTGGTCTAACACCACCCCGCTCTTTTTCTCCCGCAACCGAATGCGGGAGGTCTCATCACCACCTGCATTCGCCAATGAATTTAAAAATTTGAATTTATTGGCGACAGGTGGTTTTTTGAAACCAAAACCCCGTCATCAAGACGGGGTTCACCACTACAAGCATGCCTTATACTTTTAACTACACCCGGTAGTACTTCCACAGTTCAAACATTTGTAACAACTGCCATTACGAATAGTCATGTGCCCGCAAGTCGAACATGGTGGGGCGTCGCCCATCATATTGGCCAACATCTGGTCGGCCGCCGACATCACAAATGGATCTTTTTCCTCATCTACTTTTAAAACTATTTTTTGTTTTTCCACTTCATCAGCTTCGCTCTCCTTAAAAGTCATAGATTTTTGTCCCTGTATTTCAGTAAACATTTTATCCAATTGTTGCGCGCGATTTTTTTGAATACCGGTTGGTTTTACTTGTACAAAATCTGTTCTTCCCAAATATTCCATACCCAATACTCGGAAAACAAAATCAATAATAGAAGTACAGTTGCGAATATTTGGATGGTCGGTCATACCGCTCGGTTCAAAACGAGTGAAGGTAAATTTATCTACATATTCTTCAAGTGGAATACCATATTGCAAACCGGTAGAAATAGAAATAGCAAATAAATTTAACAAACTTCTAAACGCCGCCCCCTCGCGATACATATCTATAAACACTTCTCCCAAACGACCATCCGGATATTCACCGGTACGCAAAAATATTTTCTGTCCGGCCACTTTTGCCTTGATAGTGATACCACTGCGTTTGTATGGCATCTTGCGTTGCTCTCCGTGGATGTAAATCTTTGTGCCTTTGTTGGTGCCATCGTGCGCATAACTAATCTGTGCTTGATTTTCATCGACAACCTGGTTGACCACCGTCTGTTCTTGACTAGTAAGAGTAAACTTTTTAATTGTTTTTTCTTCAGACTTTTCTTCCTGTTTATTTTCCATTTTAACTTCCACAATTTCTTTCACCAATTCCACAATTTTTTCTTCGACTACTTTGTCTTCTTTTTTACTATCGGATTTACTGGCCAGCGGTTGAGACATCTTACAACCATCACGATAAATTGCGTTGGCTTTCAAACCCAATTTCCACGAAGCCATGTAGGCGATTTTTACATCTTCGAGAGTTGCCTCATTTGGCATGTTGATAGTTTTGGAAATTGCTCCGGACAAAAATGGTTGTACCGCCGCCATCATACGAATATGACCCAAGTAATGAATAAAGCGTTTCCCTTTTTTACCATTTTTATTGGCGGTATCAAAAACTTTGTAATGTTCTGTTTTGAGATATGGCGCGCCTTCGATAGCCATCGCACCACAAACATACTCATTGGCTTTTTCGATTTCATCATCACTAAATCCAAGCGCTTTCAAGAAATTAAAGTTGGTGTCCAAAAATTGTTCACTGGAAAAACCCAAACGCTTGAGAGTGTCTTCACCCAAAGTCCAAGCATTGAGCGCAAATTGCAATTCAAACGCGCCTGCCAATGATTTTTCAATTTTGTCCAACTCCTCTTGAGTCAAACCCTTGAGCATCAAACTTTCATGATTAATTACCGGAGAACCTTTGAGGGTGGCACGGCCTTTGAGATAATCTACGATATCACTAACTTCGTTTTCGGCATAACCCAAAGTTTTCATAGCGACCGGCACTGATTCGTTTACAATTTTGAAATATCCGCCACCAGCCAATTTTTTGAATTTCACCAAAGCAAAATCCGGCTCTACTCCGGTAGTAGCGCAATCCATCAACAAACCAATCGTACCGGTAGGCGCCAATAGAGTTGTTTGAGCATTTCTAAAACCATATTTTTCTCCCATTTCCAAAGTGCGATTCCAACTTTCACGAGCGGCTACCAATAAATAGGCAGGAGCAAATTGAGGATCAATACCCACCGGCTTCACCGCCAAATTTTCATATTCATCTTCATGGGCATTGAATACCGCCCGACGATGGTTGCGCATTACACGCAACATATTTTCACGATTTTCATTATATTTATTAAATGTGCCCAAATAACTGGCCATTTCAGCAGACGCGGAATAAGACTCCGCCGTCATAAGTGCAGTAACCGCACCAGCAAAAGCCAAGGCTTCCGGTGAATCATAAGCCACACCGGCAGTCATCAACAAACTACCAATATTGGCATAACCCAAACCTAATGTACGAAAATCATAACTATTTTGAGCTATTTCCGCGCTAGGAAATTGAGCCATCAAAATACTAATTTCCAAAACAACCGTCCAAGCCCGAGTAGTATATTTGAAACCGGCAATATCAAAAGTAGAAGTTTCCGGATCGTAATAATGCGCCAAATTTATAGAGGCCAAATTACAAGCGGTATCATCCAAAAACATATATTCACTACATGGATTGGAAGCATTGATGCGACCGGAGGCTAGACAGGTGTGCCAGTCGTTTATTGTAGTATCAAACTGCAACCCCGGATCAGCACAACGCCAAGCCGCATAGGCAATTTGATCCCACAGATCACGCGCTTTCATTTTTTTACAAGAACGACCGTCGGTACGCCAATGCAATTCCCAACCATTGTCTTTCACCATCGCTTCCATGAAATCATGAGTGATACGAACGGTGTTGTTGGAATTTTGACCGGAAATTGTCAAATAAGCCTCACCTTCATAACCACCCTCATAACCGGCCGCAATCAAAGCGGCTACTTTGTCTTCTTCTCTTACTTTCCAATTCACAAATTCTTCAATATCCGGATGATCAATATTCAAAACACACATCTTTGCCGCGCGACGAGTAGTACCGCCGGATTTAATCGCCCCAGCCGCTCTATCACCGATTCGCAACCAACTCATCAAACCGGAAGACTGTCCACCACCGGAAAGTTTTTCACTGGCACCACGCAAACTGGAAAAATTTGTACCCGTTCCACTGCCGTATTTAAATAAACGAGCCTCACGCACCCACAAATCCATAATGCCGCCTTCATTTACCAGATCATCTTTTACTGATTGGATGAAGCAGGCATGAGGTTGCGGATGTGAATAAGAATCAATCGCGCGAGTCAATACTCCGGTATCCGGATCCACATAGTGGTGACCCTGAGCCGGACCGTTGATACCATAAGCCCAATACAAACCGGTGTTGAACCATTGCGGAGAATTTGGAGCCACCATTTGGTTGATTATCATGTAAACCAATTCCTCGTAAAACACCTGCGCATCTTTGGCACCGGCAAAATAACCATATTTTTCTCCCCAATACCTCCAAGTACCGGCCAAACGATGAGCTACTTGCTTTACGCTTTTTTCCGAACCCAAAACCGGAGTGCCGTCAGTGTTTAATTTTGGCAAACCGTTGTCATCATATTGAGGAACACCGGCTTTACGAAAATATTTTTGCGCCAAAATATCGGTAGCCACCTGCGACCACTGTTTTGGAACTTCAACATCGTTCATTTCAAAAATCAATTTGCCACTTGGTTCGCGAATTACCGAAGATCTCATCTCATACTCGAACATATCAAATGGGCTGATATCATCTTTGGTATAATGCCGCGTAAAATGCATGGCATTTTCAGGATATTTGAAATCCTTGTCTAGTCTAAAAGTTTTGGTCGCAGTAGCAGTCTGCATATAAAAAATAGTTAATTTTCATTATGTCGCTTATTACTACTGCTTGTGTTGAAATTTATTTTTCAACACAATATATAGTATTACTTTAATTAGCCAACATATTATACCACAACATAAAATGCCTGCCAAACTAGGCTAACACTAAACAAAAAACTCGTGTATTCACGAGTTATCCACAAAGCATTAACCTACCATACACCTGTATGGCGATTTTATTTCAATCCCAATTGAGAAAACAGTTGGTCAGCCTGTTTTTGAGCTTCATTTTCAACCTCTTGATCGGTTAAATTTTTATTATTATCCACAATCTCCTTTTTTAACTCAACAATCAGCGCCACTCGCAAATCACCCAACTCACCACGCAGGTTTTCCAGTTTTCTTTTCAAAATTTCAATATTTTTTTCATCTCTTTGAACAGACGGAATCGACCCATCATCTGACAATTGCAGTTGGGTGCGGATGGCCTGCACGGCTTTTACCACCTGTTGCATGTTGGCCATGATGTTTTGCATCTGTTTTTGAGTGCTCTGAACTTCTTTGCTGACCACTTCCGCACGCTCTCGCGCGGCCGCCTTTTTTTCCTGTTCATCAGGTTGTTTTTCCTTATTTTCCACCTGTGTTTCGCGACTCTCAGACGCATTGCGCCTACGCCATTCACTATTTTGTGTTTCAAACTCAGACATATTGGACTTTATGTTAGCTATTAAGTATAATAATAGCACTATGATAGAAGAAAATCAAACAGAAAACAGATTAGTGGCTTCAGAAAGTGACGGAGAGGAAAGAGTGCTCGAAGTTACTTTGCGACCGGAACTTTTAACGGATTTTGTCGGTCAAACACAAATTAAAAAAAATCTTGACGTCTCCATTTCCGCCGCCAAAGCACGCAATGATGTTTTGGAACATATTTTGTTGTATGGCAATCCCGGATTGGGCAAAACCACCCTCGCCCATATCATCGCCAGAGAAATGGGTGGCAATATCAAAGTAACTTCCGGACCGATTTTGGAAAAAGTTGGTGACCTCGCCGCGATTCTTTCCAATTTACAACGTGGTGATATTTTATTTATTGACGAAATTCACCGCATCAACAAAACTATCGCCGAAGTACTCTACCCGGCTTTGGAAGATTACGCGCTCGATATTATTATCGGCCAAGGACCGGCCGCGCGCACTCTTCGTATGCCACTTGAAAAATTTACTCTGATTGGCGCTACTACCAAAATGAGTTTACTACCGGGACCACTACGTGATCGCTTTGGACATGTTTTTCATCTAAATTTTTACGAACACAGCGATATCGAAACTATTGTAAATCGCAACGCGGTTTTATTAAAAACAAAATTAGAACCTGACGGCTCAAAATTAATTGCCCAACGCGCTCGTCGCACTCCACGTATTGCCAATCGTTTATTAAAACGCGCTCGAGATTTTGCTCAAGTAAAAAATCAGGAATCAATAGATAAAAAAATTGTTAGTGACACGATGGCAATGCTCGCGATAGATGAATTTGGGTTGGATGAAATCGACCGCTTGTTGCTCACTACCATGATTGAAAAATTCAATGGCGGTCCAGTCGGATTAAACACTTTGGCCGCGGCAGTGGCTGAAGAAATGGAAACTATCGAAGATATTTATGAACCATTTTTATTACAAATCGGATTTTTAGAACGCACTCCGCGCGGTCGCAAAGCCACGCCGGCCGCTTACGCGCATTTGGGTTTTGAACAAATTAAAAATCAAACATTATTATAATTTTATGGTAACAATTCCACTGTATATTATTCTCTTTATTTATCTGGCTTATTTGGCGGTAATATTTCTTTTTTCTTACGTAAACCTTTCACATTTATTTCGCAACGGCGCATTAACTGTGATAAGTTTTTTGATTACCTTCCTCGTGATTGTTCTGGCCATCACCACTTTGTATTTTACCTTTGTTTTCCTAAGCGGAACCGACTGGACACAACCACTGACTCTTTGGAATAACAATTGGATTTCCAACATTTTAAATCCTTCTAATTTTTAGAATATGAGCTTAGATTCTGTAGTAAAAATTAAAAGTTACGAAAAAATAATATATACATTAAGACGACATGGGATCACCTTTTTTCCATACCTGATGATTTTTATAATCATACTGTTAATACCGATAGTTGTGTATTGGCTATTTTCTACCGCCTTTGTAAATACCATGCAAAACCCGGTTACCTTTCCGCTCATAATACTTTTTGCCAGTGCTTATTATTTATCAACATTTTTATTTTTCTATTCTTTTTTTGTAGAATTTTATTTGGACGCTTGGATTATTACCAACGATCGCTTGGTGGACATTCGTCAAATTTCATTGTTTGCCCGCACTGTGGCTGAGGTAGATCTCTATCAGATTCAAGATGTTTCTTCGGAAGTGCACGGCTTCTTTCCAACCATTTTTAATTACGGCGATGTTTATCTTCAAACCGCCGGTCCAATTCCAAAATTTATCATCCACAACGTCCACCGTCCGGATAAAATACGCGAAGTAATTATCGAACTATCTTCGGAAGACAAAAAATTTCATAGCGGGAAATAATTATAAAAAGTCGGGCTTTAAAAAATTTCAACGGTCTCATTTTCTGTATCAATCTTAACATAGTCACCATCTTCGGTGTGTTTAATAATTTCTTTAACATTAATTAGGCAAGGTATTTTTAGCTCTCTACTAATAATTGCTGCATGACTTAAAATTCCGCCTTCTTCGGTTAATATTGCTTTAGCTTTATTTAATACTGGAAAATGCCACGTGCTAGTCATATAAGACACCACTATATCGTCTGGGTGATTAATTTTATTCAAGTCTTCCAAAGATAATATTTTCTTCACAAAACCGTATACTACGCCATTTTTATACGTCGCCTCTCCTATAAGTTCTAAGTTTTTTCCATATTCAAAGTGGTGAATCTTGTGTTTAGAACAAATCATACAATATTTGCTTCGTCTTTTTGTAAGCATATCAATATCCAATTTAATACTTCCGGTCAGCAGTCGCATAACTTCGTCGCACAGCAACCAAAGTACAACGTCTGGATTGCTATAATTATTATCTTTAAAAAAAGAAACAAAAAATGCTTCGACATCTTTAAATAACGCTCGTGCATTTCTTGCTGTTTCAATGGATTTTTTGTATTTCAAAAATAATTTTTTGTCAACCTCGTATAGTATATTAAAATAAATAAAAATAATTAAATAGGCCGCATTATATTCAATTATTTGATCAGTGCATTTCTTAATAAAAATTCCTACTTTTGCCGATTTTTGATTTGTCTGTATTGTGTCAATTAAATTGAGTCTTGCTTTGTCCAAACAACTAAAAATATCATTTATAATTCTTTCTCTTTCTAAATTATTTGTTTTAATTATTTGTTGTTTAATTCTTTTTCGCCAACCGGCCTCATAATGCAGTCTCATATTGCCCTGTTTGTCTGACTCATATTTTATAAACAGCACTGCGTCTGACAACCATTTATGTGTAGCATAAAAAAACGCCTGTCGATGAAAATCAACCATTAAAAGTGGCGCGTTTCTTGTAAATATATGTTCCCAATTTATTTTTAAAATTTTTTTATTTTTAATTTCTCGCAACATAAATATTTTAATAAAGGAATAGGCTGGGGGGGGGTAATCACATGGTTGATCACCCCCCCCCATTTACCTCCTAGACATAGCCCTTGAAGACGCCGTTATCTGCAAGGAACCCCTCACAAACACCGAACGTCTTGTTGAGACAGTCTTTTGGGGCGTTCGTCAGTTTCGCACAAACAGCCCCCAAAAAGACAGAATGTGAGACAGCTAGGATCTGCTCGTCGCGCACAGACAACTGGATGACGAGCATGGTGAGATCGTCCACTGCCGCCATGAACTCCCGTACGTCATCCTGATTTTGATCCAAGTACCATGCGCTCGGGGGGTTGTACCCCTGACGCATGAAGAGGGCTTTCATCGCCTTCTCACGCGCACCACAACCCGGAGTGTAGAACAAGTGCGGATCTACGATTACGCTCGTTTCCTCCACGCCCACGGCCGCCGCAGCCGTCTGAATTGCGCGAATTGCCGGCGAGGCATACACGGCGGAATACGTCCTTCCGACTCCCCACTGAATGGCCAGCTTGACGCCGTTTACGGTCAGTGGCTGGGTGAACATGTCGTACGCATATCGTGCCGATGCGTATGCTTCGTCCGAACACCCAACTTGGGCCTGCTGTGCGCCAACATAATAGGCGCTGTGTCGAATGAGTGCCAACATGACACCCTCCCTGATTGATCTACACATGATTGTGCAGTACACACATAATATCGTGAACAACAATATTTGACAAATATGTTAACAAGTGGTATGATAATATTGTTATTACGGCTAACATTACACTATAAATTGTTGTCAACAATAATGTCACAATCACTATGGACAAAAAACAAATCATTGATCTGTTCCAAAAAATGGGCTTAAACGAAAAAGAGGCCTTAGTTTATTTTGCTTTATTATCATCAGATGCGAGTAAGATATCCAAAATTAGTGATTTCTCCGGTATAAAACGCACCACTGTATATCCTGTGCTTCGTGAATTGCAGAAGAAGGGGTTGGTGTTTCAAGAAACATGCGGTTTTAAAAATGTATTTAAAGCTCAAAGTCCTGAGTATTTACGCTCAACGACAGAAACCCTATTAAATTTTTTTGACAAACAACTGCCAGAATTACTGGATGTCACTAAACATACAGATACATCAAATAATATAACCTATTATCAAGGTCTTGTTGGTATAAAAGCGATTTATAATAACTTACTAACTGACACACATCTCAAAGATCCGCATTACATTATTTCTGATTCGCAAAAATTTATTGACATGGATAAAAATTTTGCTGAACAGGTAGCTCAAAAAAGAGCACGACTAAATTTAGATTTAAAAATTATAACAGTTCCTTCAAAAACTGCCGACCATTTTAAAAAATTTGAAAAAAATTTCAATAATAAAATTAAATTCCTACCTACTAATATAAAATTTGATGCTGGAGTGATTATTACAAAATCTCAAATTGCTTTTATAACTTTTCAAAAACCATTCGGTGGCACTCTTATTAAAAATGAACTAGTGAGTTCTTTGATGATGAATACTTTTAACATAATATGGGAACTGTTATAATTTTATTCTACAATACAACTAATTTCGTTTCAAGACATCTTTTATATTTACACCACCATGTTTAATTTTGGTAAAATCTACTACCGTCTCCCAGTTTGAATCATCCTGATCTACTTCCGGCTCAGTAATAGTAAATATTTGCATGGAACGACACACCAAGGTAAGTCTAGCACCCTTATTTACCAACGAAATATAGCTTTCCATATTTTTTTTAATTTTAATATACCTTTTCCACTTCCGTATCCGAATAATAAAGTTTTAGCAGTTGTATATAATCCCAGCCATCTTTTGTCGCCCGCATTAGCGCGTCATGTGTGCTCATACCAATACCGTGCCCCAACTGTTTTTTCTTTTTATCATATTGACACTCCACACTCACCAACCACGGTCGATCATTTTTTCCTTGACTGTTTTTCCAGGTTTTGGTTTTGCCATTACTTCGACTGAAATATGGTGTTGTCACTACATTACCATTGTATGTCACCATTTCCCCGGCTGTTTCTTGGGCAAATTGCGCTACCCTAGGCATTTGCTTTTCGGAATTATAGCCCAAATAAAGTTGATCAACAGTAGAAGCAAAGACATCAAACAGTCTTTTTTCAGTTGGCGGACTAAAACTTATGTTTTTATAAGCATAACTGCGCGCCGCTACCAACACCGCTTTGATATATCCTTCGGCCGAATTGTTGTCCGTCTCAGCGATACCCTTCATATAATCCTCGAGCGGTAGTTCGTTTATTAAATACGGCATCTTGCTAGTTTTCCCATAACGATATTCCAATACCCCGCGATAAGCGCAAAAATCCAGTTTACGACCGGTAATCGTTCGTTTACATCCGGGTAATTCAAACACACTGCTGTCTTCAGTCGGTTTCAAACGCCAAAAAGTTTCACTTTCCAAATCAAAACTATCGCTAGTCAAAAAATATTTACCATTTTTATAACTAATTTTCGCCTCCTCGCCTGCCGACAATAGCCCAACCACCTCATCGCCACTATATATTTCATAATCAATCTCCGACTTAAACTTTATCGGATCTTTGGTTTTCAACAAACCCACCCGAATTGACGGCATTTCGACCAGTTCCCGTTCAAGGCTACTGGTAGCCAAAATTTCTTCCGCCCGTACCGGCAAAGCTAAAATCAAGCTAAAAAACAAAACTAAAAGATATTTTTTCATAGAAATTTATTATATCATCAATTGTAAACAGGGGCAACGCGTGCTATACTAAATACGAAATTTTATGACTATCAAAAGACAAATCGCCCACAATACTATCGTGCAGTTAATCGGCAAAGTGGTCAGTACTATTTTGGGGTTGCTGACAATTTTTTTGATTATCCGCAGTTTGGGAGCCGAAAAATTCGGTTGGTACACTACCGCGATTGGCTTTTTGCAATTTGTCGGCATTTTCAGTGATTTTGGTTTTGCTATCACGACCGCCAATATGCTGGCCGAACCAAAATTTGATAAAGAAAAATTATTAAACAATTTATTTACCTTGAGATTTTTTTCCGCCGTCTTATTCCAAGGATTAGCCCCTCTGTTATTTTTATTCTTCCCCTATCCAGTTGAAGTAAAAATCGCGGTGGCGATTACTTCTATTTCCTTTTTTGCCATTAGCATCAACCAAGTATTTTCCGGATATTTTCAACAACAACTCAAAACTCAAATTATTACCGCCGGCGAATTGATCGGCCGAATCGTTTTATTGTTCGGAGTAATTTTGTTAATAAGACACAACGCCGCCTTTTTACCGTTCATGATTATCTTGACCAGCGCCTCGGTGGTAAACGCGATATATTTGTTTTATAAAATGCCAAAAATTAAGTTCACTTTTGATCGTGAAATTTTTCAAGCAATTTTTCAAAAAATATATCCGACCGCCCTGTGTATCATCTTCAATTCTTTTTATTTACAAGGAGATCGCGTGATTTTACCTCTTTATAGCTCGCAAATTCAGGTTGGTTTTTATGGCGCCGCTTATCGGGTGTTGGATGTGATCGTACAAACAGCCGCGCTCACTATGGGTATTATGTCACCGCTGTTAGCGTATTTTTATTCTCGCGCCCAACACGTTGAATTCAAAAAACATCTTCAAATGTCTTTTGATCTCATGGCTCTACTACTAATTCCGATGATGATTGGCGCTTATACTTTGGCCGAGCCGATTATGCAACTGGTTGGCGGACAGGAATTTGTCGGATCGGGGAAAATTTTAACCTGGCTAAGCTGGACAATTTTGGGAATATGCATGGGAATCGTCTTTGGCTATACCGCGCTAGCTATCAACAAACAAAAGCAAGCTATCTGGATTTATTTATCCGATGCCATTTTAAGTCTTGTCGGTTATTTTATTTTTATTCCCCGTTTTGGAATCTATGGAGCGGCCGGAGTAACTATTTTTTCAGAAATTTATGCCGGCGCGATGCTGATGTTTTTGGTTTTTTACCACACCGATTTTTTACCTCGTATAAAATCGCTGGCCAAAATTTTGTTATCCGGATTTATTATGTATTTTTTCATCCAACACTTCCAATTACCAAATGTTGTGCTGTCGATTTTGCTTGGCGGGACAGTCTATATTGTCTTTATTTTATTATTTCAAGTAATTTCCAAAGAAACCATCAAAGAAATTGTTCGAATCAAAAATTGAACTAATTGGTTTTTTCTGGTAAAATATAACACATAAACATAAATCAAATTATATGGATTTTTCCAAAATGCGTCATTTTATATTTTTTATTTTACTGGCAATAGTGACCACCGCTTTTTTTGCCATAATGAAGCCATTTTTTTACCCAATATTTTGGGCGGCAATTCTAGCGGGTATTTTTTATCCATTGTACAAATGGCTCAATGGAAAAATAAAGGTACCAAATCTCAGTTCTACAATAATATTGGTTTTGATCTTCACTATTATAGTATTGCCGATGATCGGGCTTAGTACGTTGGTAATAAAAGAAGCGCTGAATCTTTATAGTACAGCATCCAACAAGAGTGGCGACATCAACAATAGCATCCAGCAAACACTCCAATGGGTAAAACAAAATCCATATACCGCTCAATTCAATATTGATCAATCATTTTTGACACAAAAAGTGGTTGAGCTGTATCAGTCTATTACTAGCTTTTTGCTAGATAGCGCCAAAACAATCACTCAAAATTCAGTGATTTTCGCGGTGATGTTCTTTATCATGCTTTATGCTTTGTTTTTCTTTATTCGCGATGGCGAAAAGTTTTTAAAAACAATAATGCATCTAATGCCATTGGGAGATCGCTATGAAACAATACTCTACAAAAAATTCACCTCTACCGTACGAGCCACGATCAAAGGAAGTGTGATCATCGGCTTGGTTCAAGGTGGACTTGGTTGGGGCATGTTTGCTTTGGCTGGAATACAGGGCGCTCTGATTTGGGGATTGTTGATGGTGCTACTAGCCACTATCCCAGGGATTGGGTGTTATTTTGTCTGGCTACCGGCCGCGATCATCATGTTGATAACCGGACACATCACCATCGGTATTTGTATGATTTTGTTTGGTACGTTGGTAATTGGAACAATCGACAATCTCATCCGCCCTATTTTGGTGGGCAAAGATTCAGAGCTACATCCGCTGATGGTATTATTCGCCACACTTGGTGGTATAGCCGTATTTGGAATTTCTGGGTTCATTATCGGACCGATCATCGCCTCGCTGGCAATTGCGTTTTGGGAGATGTATGATGAATACTACAAAAAGGATTTGGACAATAACAACGAATAAAATAAATTTAAATAAAAAAACGCCTGTGAAAATATCAAAGGTGTTTTTTTAATATCTCTGTAATACTCATTCTCTCACCTAATAATATCTACTCATCCCTAATTGTTCTTTTAGTTCAGGTAATAAAACAACATTTTCAAAATCCTCATCTTTCTGCTCTATAAGAGTATCAAAATTGTTATCACTCAAAAATTTATATTCTTTTAACAACGAAGAAATGGCTAATATAAATTTATCATCTACTTCATGATATTCTTTTAAACCATTTAATACTTTATCTGTCTCAACTATAAATATAGTAAGATGATTTTCATCTTCTACATAATGTCCAGTAACAGCATCTATGATAGTTTCTAAAAAAGATTCTCTATTAATGTCCTCTTTTGGTATCAAATGATTTATTCTCTGTGCCAAATTTGTAGCATTTTCTTTTGATTTTGCAACTCTAATATTTATTAGTTCTTTTAATTCAGAGGCTTCTTGTCTTATTTCTTTAGCCCTTCTCTGTCCATAATTATTAGCCACCTCTTCAGAAGGATGAATACTTAACAAATTTCCATTGCCATATTCACTATATTTAATTTCTGTCCCTGGAGGCAAAAGATTATCTAAATCTAATAAATTTTCACTGGATCCTTCTTCGACGTCTCCATCGTGCACCTCATAAATTAAACCTGTAAGTTCAGCATTCAAACATATTCTTCCTGCGTTATTATATTCCCCTCTTTCATCTCTCTCATCTGGACATACACTTAAAACACAGAAAATATCTTCATCCTTTAATGGATTGTTTTGCCAAGAATCTAATAAATTTTTCGCTGGACTAACCACCACACAAAACCGCGCTCCGATTTTATCCAAAAACTGTTCACGCAAATTCCTAACTTCATTTTGTTTTGTCAGTATTTCCGCCTTTATTGTGTCTAATCTTTCTTTATCGCCTTCTTTGATAGACGAAGGTGGTTGTGAATTTCTTTCGTCCATAGAATTGTGTTTGTCGCCTACCATATATTTTTATTTATTAGTCCTTTTAATAAAGGATTTTGATAAATTATATCGATTGTGTACGCTTTAGTTCTATTTTACCCCCCCCCGAAGCATTTTGGCAAACTTTTATCCACACTGTTTATTCTTCCTGCGCCGGCGCTCCTTTGTTTTCAAACCGCACAAAATAAAAATCTTCACCACCCAAATATTTCTCTTTTTTTTCATTGTGTGTCAATACAAATCCCCTGCTTTCAAATAAATGACGCACCCGTTCATTCATTAACATGGCGTATGATGTGCTGGCGCGCGCTTCTGCTTCAATCGGCATATTATATGCTGTCGCGATATCAAGGACATGATCAATCATTTTTCTTGCTAATCCTTTTCCTTGGAAACTTGGCAGAATGGCCATGTCATACACATGGGCAGCTTGTCCACCGTCAACTTCGGATTCCTCTGGCAATATAAGCAAATAACCAGCCGCTTCTTTGCCTGATCTAATAACAAAACTTGACGCCGCGCCAGGCACTTCCAATTCACGTTGTTTTCGCAAAATATCTTCCATGTGCGCTTTACCCTGCGTCATTCCTTGTGGATAAATTACAGCCTCCAACTTAGCAACGAGCCCAGCATCTCGCTCTGTAATATTCGCAAAAGTAACCGCTTCATCTAATGACTCAACACCTCTAATCTTCGGAAGGTCATATATCATACCACCCCTAGCGTCAGAATATACAACATGAGTTTTGGGTTGGAAAGTATTCAGCTCAAGTTTTCCACCAGGAGGTATCAAATCAGAATAGCCCGTACCAACTTTTACCTGACGACTTGTATATTCGGCCCAAAACTTTTGATATGCTTGTGCTAATAAAGGAGAAAGATTTTTATAATTATTTGCCACTTCAATATTATCCAAAATAACAACATCTGAATTGTCTGCGTTATTCTTCCCATCAATAACAACTGACTGCGCCACGATACGCCCGTTATATTTAATAGTAAAATATTGAGTTGACGGATTAAACATGTAATCATCATTTTTATGATCACCAAATGGCATACAACAATCTGTGTAATTTCCACACACCCAGCCCTCCGGATCTGATTTTGCGTGTACTTGTGCCTCCACCAATGGACCAACGTCAACCTTTTGTTCTTGAAGCATATGAATAATATCCTCTTCCAATTCAATTGGAATACTACCAAACAAATCTGTCACCTCCATTTGTTTTTCTCCAATTTTTCTATCTTTTATCATTTGTTTAAGTGCAAAAAACAAACCCTTTACATCCTTGGCGGTGCCACGAATTTTCATTTTTTGAGAACCTAAACCCTCTTTTAAAGCATCCGTAAGCGACCTGCCTGCAAAAATACGACTATGAGGCTTAAATGGTTGTTTTGTGTCAAGCTGTCCTTCAACGAGAGCTTTAAAATCTGGTCTTTTCTTTAATCTTTCCAGTGATCCCAGATCAAATCCTGGAGCAGAAATTATATCAATGATTTCTGGTGATAAACCGGTAAGATCAATATTTGCTTCAATACCCAACACGCGTTTTTTTAATTCACGCAACGACTGAATTTCCCCATTTGAAAGTAAAGGATCTCTTTCTTTACGGTATCGCGGTAAAAATTTAACAAACTCCTGATTCTCATCCATTGTTTGTATACTATTGAGAATATTTTTAGCTTCTTTAGGATCCAAATTTTTAATATTCGGCACCCAAAAAAGCACATCATGCCAATCTGCCATTTGTCCGCCAGCGTCTCGCGTGGCATTAAACCGTAAAAGATAATCCTGCATCACCGTACCACCTGTATATTCCGCGGCATCTTTGTACCAACCCCTAATTTCTTCCGTCTGTCCTGCTATACAAATTCTAAAATCAAGATCACTTTTTGATTCTGGATTTTCTGCAAAAATCTTCTGCCAATCGCGTCCTTCTGCACTCGCGCGCCACTGTGCGTAACGCAACAATCCATTTGGATCACGCAAAACATAATCATCGGCGTATTCATAATACATTTTAATTTCCTCCTGTGAAATTGCCGTATGCAATTCACCAGGCCAATCGGCAATGGCAAAAGCGATATCATCACCTTCGTGTCCTTCAATAACACCTTTAAGGTATCTCTGCTTATCACGAGCCAAAGCGACACCTCTTAAATCCTGTTGATGATCTAAGGCAGAAATAATAAGGTTTAAGGTCGCCGGATTACCATATTCTTCTGTTTGACTGCCATTACTATAATCAAATTGATTTTTATTTTGTCCAAGTAACGCGGATATTAAATTTATATTTTTATTCAAACATTCTTCAACTTTTTCATCAGGTATATCCAAGCCGGACAGATCATATTTTCTCCAATCAATTCCATAATTATAAAATTTGTCATTCACGTCGCGATTTGGAGTTTTTGAAAAAACTTGCCTTGCCATCCATCGCATCCGTTTGCACTCAAAAAATAAATCGCGAGAAGCTCTTGCACCAATTTTTTCTTCCCAAGTTTTGCCTTCGGCTCGCGCGCCCAACCGTTTGCGCGCCGCTTCTATTCTTGGTTGCTCGCGATGTTCAATATATTGCCACAAATCGTGTTCAATAATATTATTCGCTTCTAATAATTGTTTTTTTAATTTATTCGAATCCATTTTTGACACATCAAATCCAAGTTTATTTAGCAATTTCCACCCTTTTATTAGTCGCGTTGTCTCTACGTGATTGGCGGTAACTATCGCTTTGGCGCGCTCCGGTCCAAGCGCCTTTAAAAAATCATAAATTTCTGCATCTGAATAATAATTTGGTGAATTTTCACCTTTGTCAGAACGGTACCTTTCAATTAAATCCGTAGTTTCCGGATCTGCTTTTGCGGCGCGAAACGCCAAAACTCCATGCACACCTTCATTCACTTGCGCAAGCACCTTTTGTCTGTCAAGTTTTCCAAAAATAACCGGCTTGTCATAAAATTCTGATGTGACAAAATCAATCGTTGTTCCTTGTCTTTCTTCTTCGCTCGGTTCAGTAAAAACAGTTTCTAATCGTCTTGAATTTCTACTAAAATTTTCATAATCGCGTATTGCATCTTTAGAGCATAACCCATATTTTTTCGCTATTGCTTCATACTTAAACTTCAACTGTCGCAAAACCCTATTTGAGCATACTCCAGTCAACAGCAATTCACTGTCGCGAGTATTGTGCTCAAGATCTGCCCGCATAATTTTAATGGATTCTCGCGTTGCCTGCGCGCGCGCCTCATCTCTTATTTTATAAGATTCACTGATTTTTTCCTGTCTTTCTTCTTGGGCTGCTTCGTTTGTTACAGGTTGCCCATCTTGCCTTGGTCGTGTGATTGCGTTAGTGGTACCACCTACATTTTCCTGTATGCCATGAGATTCAAGAAAATTGCGTCGAGTATTCTCACTTGCTGCGTTTATCCTTTCTGTAAATGTAACATCAAAATAGATCTGTAGATTTTCGACAATCCTCACAATTTGTTGTTTAATCGTACGAATAAGTGGGGAGATTTTGCAAACATCCGGAACGACCATCTCGTTTGTTTGGTCATCCCACGCACGCATGCCAAAATCATTTTCCGCAAGATACCGTCCTTGTGAGCGTAAAAAATAACGATGAGATCTACTTTCTTCTGTACCACGAACATCTCCACGAGTGTCCATTCTAATATTTTCTTTCGCCCACGCCAAACTCAAAAGATCTGCATCAGCAACTTCCGAGGTCAGCAAACCATAACCAGGATTATATTCATCAAATTTATAAATCGCTTGTTTTTCTTCTTTCTCATAAATAAAATACTGCCCCCCCCAAGATGGCAATATCTTCATTGGTTAATTTTAATTGTCTAATAATCTTATCTTGGTCAAAATTTTGATCATTCCTAAGCATTAATGGCAACAATTCACCAAAATGTTTTTTAATAAAATTCGCCGCTTCGGTTTCAATGTCTTTTCTTTGCATCGGTTTTTCGGTTGTTTCTTTAGTAAACTGTTCAAACAATTCAGGGTGACGACCCTCTTTGCTTTTTGGAGCTTGGTGCCACTCTGTCAACCCCTCGTCAATTTCTTCTGCCACCTGACGCTTTGAATCCTGCATGGGTATCGATCTTCGTTCTACCATATATTTAAAAATATTATTATATTATCTTATTTACTATTGAAACCAACTTGTTGGTGTTTATTATATCAAAAAGCCGTCTTTTGGTAAAGACGACATTTTTTGTTGACCATATTGGACGAAGTGCGAAAATTTTATGAGAATGGGGGAAATATGGTGTAGGGGCTGGTCGCCCCTACAACCCCGCTAAAACGGGCGGGCAAAAAGGAAGGGGTTGGGGGAGG